>Ga0307518_10000902_pt1 | contig 22133 bp, 8 predicted proteins | sample 25_EM_MG_FD_203889 | JGI IMG/M metagenome (GOLD analysis project Ga0307518, IMG submission 203889) | Populus trichocarpa ectomycorrhiza microbial communities from riparian zone in the Pacific Northwest, United States - 25_EM | ecosystem: Host-associated > Plants > Roots > Unclassified | place...
CTGGTAAAGAGATTAAAATTGAGAAGCTGAGGCACGTTATCGTTGAACTCTGTCTCCACTCCGCAGTATCGAGATTGACTCTTTTCAAATCCTGCCTTTTCACCCAGCGGCATTTTGCCTCTTCTCCTCCTCCTCCTGCTCTTCACTAGTACTGCTACTGCTACTGCCACTACCAGGGAGTAGGGAGTAGCTTTTTTGTATTGCAGCTGCGGACCAAAATGAAGGAGACACTTTATTTATTAGTTAGGGGCTCTAGACTTGTAGTAGGGTTTTGTAAATTTTTCATTTCAATGAAGCTGTGAACTGGAAAGGAAAGCAGCCACCAGTACCTGCATCATCACCACCACCGGAGTTTTATTTCTATTTTTTATTATTATAATAGCAGACGATTAGACTCGTTGGGCCATCCAGCCCAGCCTCTTTCCTTCCGTCTCCACTCTACTCTCCATCCTGTGCTCCAGCCATTTATTAGCAATTAAATAATCAGTATTCAGGTAGATAAATTCTGAAGGGGCAAGGCAAATGCATCTTTCATCCCACCTTCGCGCAAACCTATCCATTCTCTCCTCTTCCCACTTCAACAATAACACGTTAAAAGACTGGTTTGAGTAACAATAAGCATAAGCCGCTGCTGCATGTTATTCTTTCACCACCAGCAGAGTCCTCCCAAACACTGTCGGGGCCTTTAAATTTCATGATTCAACACCCCATGTATATAAATGAATTCTCCAAATAATTCCTATCGGTTGCCTCAAATCATATGGCAACCGAAATACATGGTCATCGACCCCTTCCTCTTTCATCTCCGCGCATGATTTTCACCAGATATCAGAATATAGGTTGGATAAAGGAACTGCTTATTCGAAGTAGGAAATAGATACAGAAACTTGTAACCTCGATAAATAATATACAAGCTGCTAATTAACAAAGAATTAAAAATTAAAAATTCTGATACACGGTCTAAACTGCAACTTCCCATTTGAAAAAGCATTCGATTCAGAGAAATTATTCAGCATACCAAAGAGTTATGCTCTTCTTCACTCACATAGACATAAGACACACGAGTCTCCAGCGAGCATAACCCCGGGTACACCAAACGATTCCTATAGAATTGAAATCCAAACAATATTCAATATTTACAATCATGAATTCAATGTTGCAGTGTGGCTTCTTCAAGGTGCTAACTGGGAATTATTTGTGTGACATGGAAATGTGTAAAACCCAGAGAGAGTTCCAAGTCATTCTTAACGACACAACAGGCTTTATGCAGTGCCCTTGAGATGTGCAGGCGCATCAAAATCACCCTCAAGCACCTCATCATGATGTCCCCCCTTGACATCCTTTTCCGTTTCATCAAAGTAGTCCTCCCGAGCATTGTCTGCTAACATGAGTGCGACTAACCAGAAAAGGGCTGAATCGAGAGAAACTAAAGCACCGCCACCAAGGAGACCGGTCTTGGCAGTGGGGCATTGATAGTCAGGATCGTGATGAACGGTGTGACTCAAGTGAGAGTGCTCTTGAATTGTTGGCCACAATATCAATGCTGCTGCCAATCCTGCCGTAAACCTGGTTTGAGTTTCACAGGACACGTCATTTTAGAGAGAATCATCTAGAGGACCAACAAAAACTCAATATTAAATTTGGTAAATCAAGTTCATAGAACAAAGGAAAAACATTTGCTATAGGAATAGAAAGTAACTAGATAAAAAAATAAAAATAAAAAAGGTAAAAAACAACAATCTAGAGCTACGAGTCTAAGCCTTTAAAATCTAAAAAAGTCGAGAGATACAAAGCAATAAATAGGTATTTTACACGCGAGCAGGCAGCCCAAGCAAGCAAAATACATGTAATTGAGCATTCTTAGCTTATAAAAAAAAAAAGGGGTTAGTTTCAGTGAATTTCCATTGTGCAGTCCTCCAAATATATGAGGAGAATTGCATGAGTTTCATATTACATGCATAACGAGATAGCAACCGAGGGGCAAAAATCCAAAAAACAGGTAAAAAGGATAAGACTTACACAGCAATGTTGACGAAGATGGAGAAACTGGTGCTCTGAAACAAAGCAGAGTTGGGGACTGATTTTCCTTTATAAGGATAGAAGAGAGATAAATAACCAACGACTGTAGTTGCTACCAGAAATCCAACTGAGAGGAACCCCAAAGGTACTGTGGGATCGGATGAATACTTGCAAATTACAACACCTTTTCCAGGTATTGGAGTTCCAGCAGCAGGCTATATTATTATTATTATTATTTTATTTATAAAAAAAAGAGTAAATAAGAAATATGTTTGTTTAATATGAAAACAGGATTTGTCTGTAAATAAATAAATAAAAAGTATAGTACCTTCTTATTTTCAGCGACAATGCCAAAAACAAAAGAGATGAGGCCAAGGACCGTGACTGCGAGAGCCATCTGCTTCATTGTAACAGCCATTGTTTCGTGTGGGTGCCTGGATTCATTTTATTTTATTTATGAAAAGAAAACGCGAATGAGAAATATTATCAATACTGCTAAATAATTTCAACCAACAGAAACAAAGAGAAAGATCAGAAGTAGCAATCGTACAATCATGCATCAAGGGAAAGGAAAGAGGCAGATTTACCTGAATTGTCAGAGAAGGATTGATGAGAGAGGGGGGGATCTCTTAAAAAATTACAGAAACCAGATAGCGATGAAGATGAGGATGATTGTTCAGACGGTAGCGATGCAAATTTATAATAAGAGATCTTTAGTTGCCTCGTTCCTGGTCTATCCTCGCCTCTACTCTCCTCCCGACTCCCGAGTGAATAAATTTTCTCTATGATAAGGTGAGAAATAACTGTAGAATCGATGTATATAAAGAAGTCAAGTCGTCTTTGTTGTTGTCTCGGATTCTCTATTCCTGCCTGCGGTATCTCCTTGTCTCTCTCTCTCTCTCTCTCTCTCTCTCCTCATTTGTTATTATTATTATTTACTCGGATTAAAAACAAATTTTAAAATCAAGTAACATTATTTTACAATTTGATTTCGACCCAGAACAACTTGTAGATACATTTGTGTTATGTTATATTTGTTTTTTAAAAAACAAAATTCTGAGATACCTTAAAACAATATAATTTTTATTATTTAAAATTTATTTTTAATATTAATATAATAAAATAATTTAAAAAATATTAAAAAATTAATTTAAAACACAAACTCGTAATCTTCCACAATCTTAGAAATGCGTCTTGTCTATTTAGGAATGTGGTTGCGGTTGTTTTTCAAAGTATTTCTTACTTAGAAATATATCAAAATAATATTTTTTTTAATTTTTAAAAAATTATTTTTGATTTCAGCGCATCAAAATAATCTAAAAACATCAAGAAATATTAATTTAAAGTAAAAAAATAAAAAAAATTAATTTTTTTAAAAATATTTTTAAAACACAAAAACAAATAAGACTAGTGAATTAAAATTGACTTTTATAAAAGTTACCTTGACACCTTGTTTAGTAGCAAGTCAAAAATCAATTTAAATGATTAATAAGAAACATGTTTTAGATTTAAGAAAAAATAAAATAATAATGTTTTAAAAAAATAAAGAATATCCTGGTAAATTAATTTTTTATTAATCTATCAATTAAATAATATCTTCATTAATTAGTCATAAGGATATTAACTTATAGAGGTTGGATTGTATTTATTATGTTGTTATTTATCCGTACCTGATACTTTCTTTTTTATGTTTTTAAAAAAATGAACCTATATTTTATATTGGATTGACAAATTGAATATTGTACAAATAATTTTATAAACGCATTGCGTTTTAGATAACTCCAACCAACATATCTCGATTGTTAAAATAAAATACTCCTTTTATCGCTCCCGTGAGAGACTCCCATTGTTCTCCAGAAAACCTGAATCACGGGCTAGCATGGCTATTTGAGTTGAATGGTCGATAAAGGGTAAAATCATATATCTAAGAAAAATATTGATTTGTCAATTAAGTATAAAATTAAAAGGACTGGGTTTTTCAGTGGGTATGATCTCGCTATTCGGACAATTTTTTTTTTCTTATGATAGGGTAGGATAGAAAGAAAAGAGATCTCAATAAAAAAAAAATATCAAATATGGATGTCATGCCATAAATTTTAAAAAAGATGTACTTTGATCCTTGAATTTAAAAAATAACATAAATTATTCAATTTTTGTACCTTAATATTTTTTAAATTCAATTTTGATACAAAAGTTCTTTTATTTTTATTTTAGTTCCTGGTTGAGAGAGAAACATGTTATTGACACCACCATTAAAAATGAACGATATTAGTGTTAAATGGTTTACTTTGAAAAAAATCATATTTGAGCTCGTGTTAATTTTTTATTTCGGGTTAATTTTGGTTTTATGGACGGTTTTTTTAGGTAATTAATAGGTTTATCATGATTCTTAAGGTGTTTTTAATCAAAATAAGTTAAAAAACAAGTTTTTTTTTATAAAAATAATTGTGCTCTGATTTTTCAATTACTGCATTGAGCAATATCAGACAATACATCATCTATTAAAAAAAAAATGGTAAGAGCTTGGGACCAAGAGGTTTGCTCCCTCTGTGGTCTCAGGTTCGAGCCATGTGGTTGCTCATATGATGGTCACTGGAGACTTACATAATCGTTAACTTCAGGGCCCGTGGGATTAGTCGATGTGCACGCAAGTTAGCTGCAACTTTTAATTTCCTTTTCTTTTCTGAGCAAGCTACTAAACATTTAGCGGTTGAATCTGACTTTTCCATTGTATAATTATGTTTTTTAGATTGCCAATTTTTTTTTTTTGTTGATCATGTTTTTCATCCAAAACATTTTTCAATGACAAGACTTAAAGTGTTGTGGCAAATAAAGGTTGTTTTGGTTTGATATAAGAAATGTGAGGCCATTAAATGTAAAGAAAGTTTCTTGAATTTTTGTTTCAAGTTGACTTTATTATTCATGTTGTCATGATAGCCAAAATGTTTATAATGAAGGGAGTTTTGGAATTTGATGGGTCGAGTAAAATTATGGCAGATCAAATGAATTAATCTTTTTATTCTATCCATTTCAAGATTTTTCTTTCTCTTTTTGGCTTTACGAGATCACAAGGTTCACTGATTAATTTCACAGAGGACTTTTTGTCAAAGAACATCTTTACTATATGTTTCCTTTAATCTGAGTTTCAAAACAAATAAATCACCCTAATGCTTTAAGATTGAAATTTACAAGAACACAACAAGAGTCTAGGGTTGTCAACGCTGTCTTTATAGTCTTTTTTTACACTTACAATGGCTTAGTTGTTTGATATATTTTTTTACCTTTTCATTTTACACCTAGTACTACAAGTCTATTAGGTTCTACATTTTCCCCAACAATTATATTTACCACATCAATTGATCACAGGATGGCTAACACTTCACTTTTCAATGCACTTGGCGAGAAGCTGGACTATAAATTGCTCATATCAACACCATAACTCTTTAACAAAGCTCCAATTATTCAAAGTTGTTGTTTCTTTGTTGGTTTGCCCAACGTCTCTGAACCTTTGCCTCTTTTATTCTGGCGGGCCTTTTATCCTTGGATGAGCTTGTCATCAGTGATGTTGATTTACTATCGTTGTTGCATTTGATTCATTGCCAACATTGCACCTGCTTTCTCTACATTAGCGAAGTGCGGGATACCTATTTAAGTATATAAAGTTAAAAGAGTTTAATGTTTCGCTGTGCATTTTGCATAGTGAAATTACTATTTCACCCCCGACTAACATAAATAACTTGCTTTGCTATGAGGGTAGTTCGATAATTTTGTAATTGTGGATCTAAAATGCTTTTATTATGGTTTCCAACAGTGTTTTCATGGAAAATACATGGAAATTTTGTCTGATCTCGCGAGTTAATGAACAAAAAATAGTCATTGTTTTTTTATTTATGGACGTGTGCCCTCCTCCACAACATCTCTTCTTTTTTTTTTTTCACTTTTCTGCACCTTAGGTTTTTCAAATCCATCCTTTTTTGTGAAAAAAAAATGACAGAGAAAAAGGGATGCTAAAATAGACATGGGGTGAAGGAGAGGAGGAAGACTCACTAAACAAGAAAAAGGTGCAGAGAGGAGGCCTTGCTCTTGCGTCACTGGTTAGGGAGATGATGGTGTTGATAATGTTAATTTCATATGTTTTTTGTAAGCCAAACCAACAAAAAAAAAGGATAGAGGCACCGAATCGACAAAAGGAAAATAGAAGAAAAGAGTTACGTTTGAGAAGAGAATGATGCAAAGAAAGAGTTTGCTCTCACATCACCAATGTAGGGGATGGTGGTGTTATTGGCGATGCTTCTATAACGGGGTTGAGTCTGTGGAATGATTTTGGTGTAAAAATATAGAGATGAATTTGGTGTGAAAATGTAGAGAATTTAAATGATTTTGGTGTTCAATAATTGTTTTTGTCTGGAACCATGACTACTTTCTTTTTAATATTGAATTTAATGTGTTTGTAAAAAATACTAAACCAATAATATTATTTTACTACATAAACAATTATAGCTCTATTGTCTTTTGGCTTAAGGTGGGAATCAATGTTTTATCTAGACTATAATTTACCAATACTGAGAGACCCTTATCACACAGTTTATTATGAAATTCTTGCTTTTTTTTTTCTCATATCCTGTGTTTAGTTTGACAATTTATTTTCTCTATTTCTCTTTGCAGGATTTTCCATTATTTTCACTTGCAATAGAAAAGTTGATTGTCTTGCTCTGTTTATGTTTTTTTGCCTTATTAACCATCGTTGTTGGATTCGTCAATTTTGGTTATTCATCTTTTCCATTCAATTCTCAAATGAGCTGGGTTTGTTTGCAATACCTTTGTAAAAAGTTATCTTATTGTGGATTTTTTCATTATTTTTTCTTTTTTTAGATATTTATCTTACCATTTTCTTCATAGGTTACTTAATGTTTGAACTTATTGCATTAATGCAAAAACTTGAAAAGGTGTAGAAATGAATTTGATTCCAAGTTTGCAAAGCTCTAAGGTTTTATATGAATCTTTTAGACAATATAGGTATCTCATTATAAAATATTAAACTTACTGCATTAATGTAGGAACTTGAAAGGGTGTAGAAATAAATTTTGATTCTAGGTTTGCAAAGCTCTTAAGGTTTTATATGAATCTTTTAGACAATATAGGTATCTCATTATAAAATATCAAACTTACTGCAATAATACAAGAACTTGAAAGGGTGTAGAAATGAATTTTGATTCTAGGTTTGCAAAGCTCTTAAGGTTTTATATGAATCTTTTAGACAATAGAATGATATGAGCTAAAGCATAGAAAACAAGATAATGTAATACACTTGGAGTTCTTGGTATGCATGAAAATAAGCGTATGATGTTGATTTGACTAAGAACATTTTAATTTACAAGTAATTAGATTATATGAAATTGGATCGAAAAAAATGCAATTCCCCTTGGTGTTCTTGATATCCTTGAAAATAAGTTATATTCACAAGAAACTATTATGTTAATTAATCTCTCCTAAAACCATCCAACTTAACATGGAAGTAGTAATTCCCAACTAATATTTATGTGTCTTCTCAACACAAGATTCATCAATAATACATGTTTTGGTGAACCACCATTCTAACTCTCTATATTTGGTTAAAGAGAAGGGTTTTTTTTGTTGAATTTTGATAAATTTAGAGTAATATGAACAACCTTTCATTGGAGATGATGATGAAAATGATGAGAGCATTTCATTATTCATGGATTTGTCTTTCTTATCTTGACAGGAGAGTTGTATATATGATTAAGATGCTTAAATAAGATTTAAAGCAAATTGTTATGGAATGGAAGTGCCCAAGTTTTTGTAATTAATTTCCCTAGAAATTCATAACATGTAGGTATGCATGCTCAGCCAACTATTGTTCCATGTTTACAAAAGAGTTATAGGTTCTTTAACCAATATTGATGGAAATCAAATAATGGATCAATACTTGTGTTGAACATTGTATTGCTCAAACAGATTCAATATTATTCTTTATATGAGTGAGTCTATTTTTAACGTCATGTCATCTTTAAAACTTTTAGCCTTAAGTGGTGTATGAAAGGTTTAAAAGAGATATGTAGTGATTGCTGAAATTTATCATGTAAATTTACTATGATAATGCTCAATACCTTTATAGTAAATGAATGTTTAATATAGCCTAAAATTTTCTTGATTTCAGCTAGGTGAACCTCATATCCCTCTCAGAACTAGAAAAAAAAATAGCAAAAAGAGCAAAGCATGTTTAATTGAGAACAACCTCCCAAACCATAGTAAAAGTATATTTATTGTTGTTGAGAAGTTTTTTTGCCATAGAAAGTGACACTCTTAGAGTGGTTCCTTTCTAGGTATATATATAAAAACTTCAACAAATAATAGCTTTATAGTCATGAATTCAAGTGTTTTCGATATTTAATTTGTTTTTTTCATGTCCAATAAGATCTCAAAGTGTTAATATAATCTTGTATATGATGGTGGTGCACCATTTGTATCAAGTGTTTTCAAAAAATAATAGCTTTATAGTCATGAATCCAAGTGTTTTCGATATTTAATTTGTTTTTTTCATGTCCAATAAGATCTCAAAGTGTTAATATAATCCTATATATGATGGTGGTGCACCATTTGTGCCCAAAAGTTGACCATGTTAAGCACATTAATTTAAAAAATATTTAACATTTATTAAACTTTGTTTATTATTTACTTTGTTCTTGAATAAGTTAATAAAAATCTTTTTGTAATATGAACAACTTTTTTTTTTGTTTTTATCCATTGTAATCATTAAAAAAAAATTAGTTGTTTTACTTCTATCACATATTTTTGTTATCATGTAATTAGATAAAACATATAATTTTAAAAAAACTAAGTTATTAAATTTATTTGGATCCATTACCCGAGTGACAAGTTGACAAGCTGGTCCGGATCGACTCAATATATTATCGTTTTAATATAAAAAAATATTTTTCTTAACGTTTTTAAATTTAAATTATATTTGTACCGGTTATCTAGACTATATTTGACGTGCCAGATCAATTAAGTCATATTAAAATAATTGACGTGATTTAATTTGAAACCATGTTAGGAAATGATTCAGTTTATAAGGTTTTAAGGTTAATTAGTTAAGCCAAGTTATGATTAAAATTTTTACTACTGTTTAAAAATACGTATGAATTGTTTTTACATTAAAAGTTTTTTTTATCCGAGTGCAGGCCAATTTAGTAATATATAAATTGCATTAATAATAGATGTGGGCCCGAGCTAAGAACTTGAGGAGCTTACAGCTAACTAAGAACTTTCAAACAAAGCCCATGAGTAAATGGACCAAAATAACAACAGTTGGGTCCATCCTTATTATCTTTCTTCAACATGTTCCTTGTAATTGATCTTCCTTTGCTGCTTCCAAATTCCTCCCCCTCAAATCAACAATTACAGCCCAAACGCTCACTCACCGTCTGCTTGTCATAATGCCTAGAAGGACAAGAAACTCAGATAAACTCTCCTCCTCCTCTTCCTCAGCCACCACCCTGAAACCACCCCAAGATTCCAGTGCCCGCAAGCCAGACTTTCACAACAATGGCCTTTCCCCGCAAAAACATAATCCCACTGAAAAAAGATCCCTAGTTTGCGGCATTCCCTGTTCCGGGTCCACTAAATTTCCAATCTCTCGTTACAATAGGGTGCGTGAGGTTTCGACTCCTAGGAGATCCTTAAGGCTTTCTTTGTTGCAGAGCCCAAATGCAAATCAACTTGTCAGCAACAAGATTAGCAATTGCAAGCCCGATGATAGGAGGGTTGTGTCTTCGAATGAAGTAAAAGGTGAAGTGGAAATGAAAAAGGTTTCGACTCGTAGGAGATCTTTAAGGCTTTCTTTGTTGCAGGGCACAAATGCAAATCAACTTGTCAGCAACAAGACTAGTGATTGCAAGTCTGATGATACGAGGGTTTTGTCTTCGAATGAAGTAAAAGGTGAAGTGGAAATGAAAACCAGTAACAGGAGTTGTGTTATTACTTTTGGATTTAAAGCAGCCAAAGCAAGAGTGAGTGCCATTGATGTCTGTGAAACAAATGAACAAGAAATTAATAATAACAACAGGAAGAGAAAGAGAACAGATGAAGCTAATAAAAGGGCTGTTCACGAGTGGACAAAGGAGCAAGAAATGGTTTTGCAAAGAGCTTATTTTACCACCAAGCCTACCCCTCATTTCTGGAAGAAGGTTTCTAAGCTGGTAATAAAAGTTTATCTTTTTCTATTTTCTGCTTCTGTTCATATTTTTGTACCCCTTCCTTTACTTTGCTGTGCTTCCTTAGAAACACAAGTTCAACTCCAAGATGGGAACTTTCAGATTGGATAGTAATATTTTGTACAACAAAAGTTAAAATTTTGATTTTGGGATGGATGTGTCTTAGGCATTGCCTGTCATTTATTTATTTATTTATTCATTTTCTTAACCTGAAATCTAATTCTACCTATATTTTTATTTTGATTTCCTTTTCATTTATATTTTTTACAACCAACAATGAATGATGTTCACTTCTTCACCTAGAATGTCAACTATTTCAAGTTACCAACATAAATTATATGCTTATTGTTAATCAAAAGGCAATTCTTCAACGAGTTATGATTTTTGCTGACATGATGTTGTGGTCTGGGAGCTCTGTCCCTTTTAACGCTCGTTTTCTTCTATGCATTGTCATGTGTACCCGGGCCCGTTCAAAATTTTTTTTGTCACTAGCCTGGTAACTTAGGATTTTTGAAAACGGTAGCATAAAAACGGAATTGCAAATTTTTTTTCTTGAAGGAACTCTTGCATCTTCAGTTCAAATTCCTGTTATTTTAGGTAGTGAGTGTAGTTTGCACGCTTCAATTACAATAGCTTTTGGATGATATGATGATGGCATGCCAATAGAACTATACAGAACTCGGTTCCCACAAACAACGCCGCACGAGCGCGCACTCCTTTCTAGTTTTTGTATTTTTTTCTCTTTCCTTTTGGCAACATCCAGGACCCCTATGGAACCTATTGCGGTGGGCAGCCTCTGCTATTACCCATATGAGCTCGGACTAGCTAAAGCTTCTCTACATGATAACTATTGAAGAGCTTCACTCGAGAAATTTAGAGATTAAGGTCGTTTGTTTTTTTTCTTTGTTTTCCCCCCCTTTGTACAAAAATAAAAATAAACTGTTAGCTCAATGAATAAATTATTCACATGAATAATTTTTAGAGTTTTTGTTAGCTCAATGAATAAGCAACTTGTTATATTTTCACAACCACACAATTCAGTATTTAATGTGCTGCTTCACCTTACATTTTTATGGTTTTTTTTGCAGAGAAACAGAGCCATCTATATGCTCTATACTAATCAAATTAAGTTGCTCTTTTCATACATAGATTTGTTTCAATTAATAAAATCTTGAACTCATGTTTTGCTGCATAGCCAATCATAACATGGACAGTTGCTTACAAAACTTCGGAGCTGCTTTTCTACACACCATGTCCATTCATATAATAGCCCAAATGAAAACTAAACTGTAACATTCTTCCATTGCAAGAATCAGTCAGTATCTGGATGCCGAGTATTCAGATGCTATAAAGCACAGTAATAATCCGTTGCTTTCATTCTGTTACTATATTTTTCAGATATTGTATAGTTGATGATCTGTAAAATCCTATTGTCACTATACACCATTATGCTTGCATTTATCAGCTCTCCAGCATCAACAATTATGTTTTGCATTTTATCAGCAGGCAAAACATGCCCTGCAGCAATGCATGGACACTTTTGGTAGTTGTTACTACAGCTTAATTGTGGGCTTCTATTCCCAATGCCAAAGGATAGTCTTCTCTTATATTGATTGGGAGTGCTAATTAGTGTCCTTTTATATTTACAGACAGTTTCTTTCTAGCTTGAAAGAGCACCAATTGTGAGCTTTATACTAACATGTGCATGAAATCAACTGCAGGTTCCTGGAAAGTCTGCACAGGATTGTTTTGAGAAAGTAAACTCTGATCATATGACTCCACCTCAAGCTTTGCGGCGATCAAGGGCTAAGAGAATAAACTCATCACCTCTTGAAAGCTCTTCGCTCTCTGCTAGCAAGATACTTCATCCATCCGGCCCAAAGAGTAAAAGATTGAGATGTGAGCAGAAGGATCATCTCGCACATAAAAATGTTAGAGAGTTATTGCAAAATCAGAATCGAATGGACCGAGATTATGAAGCAGACTTTTTCTCCATTTTTGAACCTGACATGAATCCATCTACTCAAGATTCTCAGCTGGCTGTTAAAATTTCCACCCCCGAGCACTCAAAAGTAAAACAGGGTTTTCTTCACAAGTTCCATGAGAAATCTTCTTCTGGCCATAAAAAGCCCCTTTCAAGATTGAGTTCATGTGGGATAAATATTGTTAGTCCCCCAGTACTGAAGCAGGTGAAAAACAGGGCTTTACATGAAAAGTATATTGACCAATTACACTGCAGGGAAGCTAGGAGAAAGGCAGCATATGCACGGGCTGGAAAATCAGCGGGAAAAAAGAATAGTGGGGAGATCAATGTTCAGAAAATAGATGTGGTTAGAGCTGCAAAAAATTCCCTGGTTTCTGATGTACGAGATGCTCTTAATCACCTCCATGATCTACAAGCTAATGCCAGCAGCTCTTCTGATTTTGATGATGATGGTGTTGGCAGCGATGATGATGGAGGTGAAAGTGGACTATGAGGTAATTGTTTTACTTTGTTGGTCTTTGTGTTTGATGGTGAAGATGGAAAAATCCCACCAAAACGAAACACACTAATTCCGATGAATTATAACTTCTGTATTCAACAGTTTAGCAATGTTAGTTGGAGCTGCCTTGTACAAGTGCTACTAATTCTTTGGTCCTGTACAGTAGAATAATCTTAGGTTACTCTTGTAGATTTTTTTTTCCTTCTTTTTTATTTCGAAGAAATTGTCAGTCATGCTTCCTGAGGCTCATTCTTTTCTAATGTAGAAGTATGCCATTAATTCTAGGATTGTTATGCTTTGGATTGGATTAGTAGCAGTAATAACCAGAGGTCTAACCAGAGTTGATTTAAAAAAATAAATTAAAGGGATAGTGAATTCACTGTTCATTTAGATACATTGCATTGTGGATGGGAATAATGAATTTATTATCTTACCTTTTTAAAAAAAAAAAAAAGGGTATGCCAATAGTTGGGGGTAAGATTGTCTTTGTAATGGGACCATTTTAGTATTTTGAAATTGGCAAGGGACAAGACATAAATTTTTTCTTTTTCACAGTTAAATTACATTAAAGCTTTTAGAAGAGAATTTGTTTGTTTGTCATAGAGGTTTTTTTATCCTTTTGTTTTAATGTGCCTAGATATTACTCTTGAAATTAAAAAAAATATATTAACTAACAATGGGGCTTATTTTGTTTTTTCATTTTTGTAAGTAGTTAAAAGATCATCTTACCCTTTGAGCTTATTTTCTTAAGCATAGGGTCAAAGGGTATTTTAGTTATTTTATAATTGATTTTTTGTTGTTTTTGGGGTGGAGCAGTCTAGTCTTTTTTAAAAATAAAAATATTGTTGATGTGTGCACAACATGTGTTAGCTGCTCTGCCGTCTTTGAACAACGCATGTGGTTGATTCCAACAACCAAAAGGCCATTCCGGGATGGATTCAACTTCGTCTAGACTTCTCTTCCATGAATATGTGGTCCGTACACTAATAAGAACTCTGGTTTGTTGCCGACAATATTTTTTTTTTCTTTCTTTCTTCCTCGGTGTTTGCGCCCTACAACCTGATTTTTCAAGTTAGCCCTTGAACTTCTTTTTCCTTTTGATTTAGTCCTTATTCTTTTGGTTATAATTTTTTTTTGAAATAATTGAATTTGACTTTTGTTTCGATTTCATCCTTATTCAATTTTTTGCTTTATCAAATTTAGTCCTTGTTTTTTTAATTGCTATTTTTTGTAATCTAAGATAATTTTTAGAGTTGATTTTTTTTAATCCACCCTCTATAATTTTTTTTCCTAATAGATTTCATCCTTATTTTTTTTTATTGTTGTTTTTTTTTTTGCTTTGCAATATTTTCAAAATTGGTATTTTTTTTACCTGATTTAATTCTTCAACATTTAATTGATTTGGATTTTAGTTTTTTTACTAAACCTGTGTTTAAGATTTCACAGGTTGTAAGCTTTAGAAATTAACTAGGGTTCATGAGGTTTGCCTAGGATTGTTTTGGTGTTTTTTAAGCTGATGTTTTTTCAACTTTATCTTTTAATATTTATTTAATTAGAGAATGAAGTATTTTTTTTTCAAGCTTTCTATGACCTTGCTTTTATTATTATTATTTTATTTAAATAGATTTCCTCGTGTCTTTTTATTTGTTACTCTTTGTTAAATTTATTTTTTAAAAATAAATTTTATTCTTGAATTAAATAGAATTGATTTATTGAATGTAGATTGATGATCATTTTATTTTGTTTTGTTCGATTTGCTTTTTTGACACGTTGGTTTAGCAAACCATGCGACTTTTTCTTATGTCATCATCCAGAATTTTGCAGTTAGGTTCGAATTGCCTTAGCAAGCTCTTTTTGTGATGGACAATGTCCACTATAAAGTGATGGTGAGTCTCTAACATTTTTTTTTCTTTTCATTCTGGGTATAATATTGATAGCTCATTTGTTTTAGTTAATTGTTGTCAAATGTTTTTTTTTATGATTTATCTGCTATCATTGCCTATAATTTAATAAGAATATTAACTACTTGATCATATTGGATCCAGCCGAGTTAATGACTCTCGAGTATCAAGCTTTTCTTGCTTCTTTTAAAAAAATTATCATCGTCTAAGCATCTCTTATGTGTGATAAATTTTTTTTGACTAGCTTGTGGCATGGCACGAATCACCAATCTAGTTATAAGCTAATGCAAAAGACTGCAATAGAGTGGATATATATGTTCCCGAGCTATATTAACTAAAAAGCCAAAACGCATGGGCTAAACACTATTGAGATGACATTGTTCACACACTCACCAAACACTGTGGATATATTGTGCATTGTCAATAATTTATTTTGGCCCTCAAAGTTTTATTTTGAGTGATTTAATTCTAATTGAAGTCCAATTGCTTTTAATTTCTTAGGTGATAATGGAATTGAAAAGAGAGGGACTTAAATGAAAAAGACACCAAACATGAGTGGCCTGCCAGAAAGTTTTTGAAAAATATACTTAGGTCCTTAAAATTTTAAAATAACACAAATTAGACAATTTATGTCTCTTTAGATTTCAAAACAATTAATTTTGGTACAAAAGTTTATTCATGTTATTTTTTATTTCCTGATTAGAAAGAGAAGAGACAGATGGGTTGCTAAATTCTAGTAATGAGAAAAGTTGTCGTTTAAGTCATTTTCAACCATTAAAATGGTTTTTTTTTGTGTACATAGGTTTCATGAGATGAGAGGGCATGATGATAACTGTTTAGAACCTCAATGTTATCTGAAAAAACAAATTTAAATCGAGAAAGATAAATCTAACTCGATTTGATTTCATGTTTCTTGACTCTTTCTAAGTATTTTGAGTTGATGTATTGGTTTATGAGTGTTTTAAATGTATTAATGAGGTGTTTTTTTGGGTTGAAATGATTTAAAAATTGGATTTTTTGGACAAAAGATGCACTGCCTCAATTTTGTGGCCACCGCTGGGTGGTCGGAATTTGGGTTTGCAAACAACACGTCATCTGTCTTAGCAGGTGAACTGTCGCCAACGTATATTTTTCAAAGAAAAGAGGTGGACAACAAGTCGTCTGTCCTTTTAAAATATATATAAAAATAGGCCCAAGCGCGACCCTAAGCTCGAAATCCCACCCATATGTTTGGGCTTTCCCTTGCAATGGCCCATGTATGCTGGGCCATAAGCCCGATAACATAGGCTATTTTTTTTTGCCTCTTTTAGGTTTTTTTTTAAAGGTTAAATATATAATTTTTTTTAAAAAATTATTGAACCCAATTAAGTTAAAGTCACAATGTCTTAACTATTTTTTCTTTCTAATATTGCTTTTTTTTAATTAATATATTTTTTAATGTCTTTTTTCTTAAATAATTTTTAAATTTATGTTTCAATTAATATCTTTAATTTGTGATTTTTTTCTTCTTATTTAATCCTTTTTTAATAGAGATTTTTTTTAATGGCGTTGTATGTATTTACTTTTTGAAAGATTATTGTGATTCATCTATATTTTTTTAATCTTTTATATAGATAAACTTTATTTTTTTAAAAAAATATTTCTAACATGAAGAACCTTGCATCATATTCTTTTGTCTTTTATTTTATTCAATTAATTTAATAAGTGTTTATTTCTATTATTGTTTTATTGAATAAAAAAATAATTTTAGTAAATTAATTCAGCAAGCACAACCAGATAAATATTCCATTATACAAGATTATATATTTTAATTTATATTTGTTTCTTGATTTTTTTAATTTTTTTAGTTATCACTTATGATTTTTTTAATTATCACTAATGATTTTTGCCTCGTTTATACACATAGTCTCAATTTATTTAACCTGAGAACTTCATCACATAACCTTTATAGTCCCTTTCATGCATATCCCATCATTTAAAAGAAAAATAAATTGAGAATTTAAGTAAAGTTTTCTTCTTATATTCCTTGAAAATGATATTTGATTCTTTGATGTCAAAACGTGAGATTCTCTTAAACAAGTGGCTGGTATTTTGACAGCTGTTATGGCTGTAGTTGTTGTTATAAGAACTAATTTATTTCGAACAAGTTTAAGGTTAGGGTGAGATCAACTTAAGTTTTTGTTTTTTTAAATAATCTAAAATAACATTATTTTTCCACTGACCTGGCTTTATTTAAGTTTAACAAACACAACAAGATAAATGTTTTTTTTTGAGATTAAATATCTTGATTTATATCTATATCTTGATTTTTCAAATTTTATTTTTAGATATTATTAATAATTTTTTATTTAATTATTTACATGTATAGTTCTTGATTTATTTGATTATATACATGTATAATTTTTTTTATTTAAATTTAGATTTTTTAAACTATAGAAACATGTAAAAAAACCCTTATAATTTTATCTATAAAAAATAAAAATATCTGCATGTAACGTGACGGAGAAGGTTGGAAGCTTATTAGCCCGGGCGGTCCTCGATGGATCATTCTATTCATACGATAAAAAAAATAGAAAAAAAAAAAGACAGATTGAAATTTAGCAGATAACAAGGCCGGAACGGGCCATTAATCAATTTTATAATTAAATTAAAAAACTGTAATCCACGTGCACACTCCACTCTTATTAACTGGGACTGATAATTATTTTTCTTATAACTAAATTGGAATACATAGGGACAGGGCACCCAACCTAATTGATTTAAATCCATAATTCCTCGATCAATTGGACGTACAAAAACATGTTCATCAATGTCCACGAACATCATCTTGCAAGCACTCACCAAAGTTGTTATTCTTACTTTTAGTCTGGGTCTGCTGGGAAGTGTGATGCAATTGGTTAATCAGCACACTGAATTTCACTTTAAAACCCTTTAATTAAAAAAGAAAACCCGTAACTTTTTCTTAAACCTGTTTTTTTGAGACCCGAAACACATTCTTCATCTCTCCATTGATTGGTAAAAAATGAAAGAACATTCTTTCCTCCTCATCACGATCCTTATTGCTATATTATGCATTATCATGTAAGCATATGCTATATCTTAAGCATGGACTATACTCTCTTCTTTATTCCCTTGTAATCTCCATCTTCGTCAGCTAGCTTGCTACCTGCTGTTTTGTTGCTCTTGAACCGTCTTTAATTTTCTAGCTGGTTTATTGTATCCAGACCAAACCAAACCAAACCAAACCATAGTAGTTAACTGTAATAACTGTTTTAGAATCCAGAGATAGTTTCATGATCCTGTCTTAATTTCTCAAGTATATAGATATATGTAAAACACCATGGGGGGTTTGATCAAAGGAGTGGTGTCTACAAGGCAAAGGCAACAACCCCTTGTTGTAACCCTGCGCTGCTTATCTATCCTTCAATTGCTGGTGGATTCCGTGAGTGGAATTGGAGTCAACTGGGGAACTCAGGCAACGCATCCTTTGCCGCCTTCCACTGTGGTTAAAATGCTCAGGGACAACGGTTTTCAGAAGGTCAAGCTATTTGATGCTGATTCAGCAACTCTAAATGCTCTCGCTAATTCTGGGATTCAAATCATGGTGGGTATTCCCAATGATATGCTTTATAATCTGGCCAATAGTGAGCAAGCTGCTGACACCTGGGTGGCCAAGAATGTCTCTTCTCATATCTCTTCTGGTGGTGCAGACATCAGGTAATCCATCGATCCCTTTCCTTGTTTCTTTTTTCCATTGACATGGATTGATTTGCTTTGCCGATCATTAATTGTAGTTCATGTATTTGACTTGAATTACACAAGCCAAGAGTGTGTCTGGTAAGAAGAAACAAATTAAGGATCATGACTAGGATTATACTATATGAGCTTGCTCTGCTTTTATGGTGTTTAGATGTTCCGCTATATATAGAGCTTGTCTTGTGTTGGGGGGGATTTATTCACCAGTAATTTTGAGTTATTTACAAGGTACGTTGCAGTTGGAAATGAGCCATTCTTGTCATCCTACAATGGAAGCTTTCTGGGAACAACTCTTCCTGCTCTTCGGAATATCCAATCAGCTTTAACAAAAGCCGGACTAAGCACTCGGGTGAAAGTCACCGTTCCCCTCAATGCTGATGTGTATGAGAGTCCAACAAATCTTCCATCCGATGGTGACTTCCGTTCAGACATCCATGATCTCATGCTATCGATTGTCAAGTTCTTGAGCGACAATGGGGCTCCATTCACTGTCAATATCTATCCATTTATAAGCCTTTACAGTGATCCTAATTTCCCCCTTGGCTTTGCATTCTTCGGCAACAAGTCATTTCCCTTGAACGATGGTGGGACAATTTACGACAATGTGTTTGATGCGAACCATGACACCCTTATATGGGCTTTGCAGAAGAATGGTTATGGAAGCTTGCCCGTTGTCATTGGGGAAATTGGGTGGCCTACCGACGGAGACAAAAACGCAAACTTGAACTACGCACAGCAGTTCAACCAAGGGTTTATGGATAGTGTCATTTCCAACAAGGGAACCCCACTGCGTCCTGGTTATGTGGATGCCTATTTATTTAGTCTCATAGACGAAGATGCCAAAAGCATTCAGCCTGGTAATTTTGAGCGCCACTGGGGATTGTTTTACTTGGATGGACAGCCTAAGTATGCAGTTAGCCTGGTGACGGCAAATTCAAAGGGTCTGGTACCGGCAAGGGATGTACATTATTTAGCCAGACAATGGTGTATTATGTCTCCATCAGCAAGCCTTGATGATCCGCAGGTGGGACCGAGTGTGAGCTATGCTTGTGCTAACGCGGACTGTACTAGTCTAGGGTATGGAACTTCTTGTGAAAATCTGGATGCGCGGGGCAACATCTCCTATGCATTTAACAGTTACTACCAGCAGAATAATCAACTTGAAAGTGCTTGTAAGTTCCCAAATAACCTTTCAGTTGTTATAAACAATGACCCCTCTACTGGGACCTGCAAATTCAGGATCATGATTCAAGGTCAAGCAGTCATCTCTGGCGCGGGAGGTGGAAAGGGATTTTCAAGGTCTAGTTTGGTAGTGTTCATCTTAGTGTTTTTTCCCCTGTATTTTTGTGATTTTCTGGGTTTAAAGCTTAAGGTGTATGGTCTAGGGTTTTGTGATTTTTAAGGACTCACTGCGTTGGATTGATTACTTGTATTTCCTTGACATGTAAAGAGGATAATTCGAGCATTTTTAAGCAGCAGTAGTGGATGAGATGAAAGGAATGGTTGAAACTATACATGGCACTCAAGAATATTATTCAAGGATCTTGGTTAATCAAATTTCAATTGTTTTAGAACAACACTTAAAGTGGTATTTTAAACCTTAAAATAAAATCTGGTAAAACATAACTGTACTTTCATAATTAAAAAATAATTATAGTAAAAGTATGTTTTTCTATATAAATACACCATAATTATGAAATTTAACCTATATTGAAAATACAAAATGAATTTGAGTCTGATAATAAAATTTCTCCTTATTTAACACTTCAATCCTTTTTTTTAGAATTTCTTCTCCTTATTTTATATTTCGATACTCCTTTTTCCCTTTACTTAACAAATCTTAAGAAATTAATTATTAATTTTGACATTGAAAGTTGCAATTAAAACAAATTGAAGATAAAATATAAAAAAAACTTTGTGGTGCCGTGAGCTGTTTTAGTATATTTTATAATAATATAATATAATATAATGTATTGTAATTGTAATTGTAATTATAATATAAGATTGTAGGATTTGAAAATAATTAGATAATTTAATGTGTGTTTGACATTATGATAATTTTTATGATTGTAATTTGAAAAATATTAATTAAAAAAAATATAATTTATAGATTTTTTAATTAATATTTCAATTGATATTTTTTAATGAATTCCATATAAATTATATGATATAAATTGATTAACTAAATATAGAAACGCAAAAAAAAAAAAAAAAAAACGGAACCTTAATTAAATTTTGTTAATTTAATTAAAATAGAAGAAAGGCCTGATAATTATTAGCATATAACATCAAGCTCCCAAAAGAAGGCCCATTAAGGTCCTAGGAAAAGCGGGTCAGGCTTAAATAGGGTTAGAGAAAAAACGGGTGGGATTCATCGGGAAGTTTCCGCTCCTCTGCACAACACACACGTAACAGAAAGACTGTGTGTATGTAATTTAGAAGAACCCACTCCGCCCGCAACCAGCCAGCCAGAGCTGCTAAATATTATTAGTATTTAGTATCATCGGCTGCTTCCTTTCTTTTCCCCCGAGCCTAAACCTAAACCTAAACCTAAACCTAAACCATTCCTCTATTTCTTTCTTCTTAGGGTTTCATTCATTGAATTCAGATAGATGATGGAGGGATCAAATTCTTTGGACGATTCTCCATCGAGGCAAGCCCAAGCCCAAACCCGAACTCATAGCGGAGGAGGAGGCGGAGGAGATGCTCCTTCTAATCCGTCGCAACCGCAACCACAATTACAATCACAATCGCAGAGAGAAGGAGAGGAAGTAGATGAAACGAAGAAGGAAGAAGCGGAATTAATTGAGAAAGCGCAGAAACGGATTGATAAAATCACTTCTTCTCCTGATAATCCTAACCCTACTCTTCTCCACGCTCTCTCCTCTCTTCTCGAAACTCAAGAGTCACTGTATGCATACCCCCCCTTTCCCTATTCATTTCTTTATTACATATTTTTGTTTTTATTTTCATCTCTAACTAATACTTATTTATTTCTTTGCACTTGAAAACAATGCACAGAAAGCTTATCACTTCCTAATATTTGCTGCATGTATATTATACCGCACACTGTATGCTAATAGGAGGAATTACTGATTTCAGAGGGTGCTGTAGATTTCTAGTTAGTTTGGTTTTTATCCCGGAATGTAATTTTGATTCTTTTTCGTCTATTAGGATAACGTCATTATACTCTTATATTGGCACTACCATCCTTTATTCAGTTCTGGGCTTGATATTTTAATTTGAAATGCATATGGTATTCGAAAACATGAAAAATGTGCACAAATTATTGTATATGATTTTAGATAGCATTTTCGTGTTGATTGCTGTCAGTTCAAATACAGTATCTGCAGTAGCATAACCAAATGAGGGTTCCCAATGAAAGGTCATATGAATCTTTTAGTTTCTTGCCAATGTTTCCTCTACAGCTGCTAATATCTTTTAGGTTGAAAACCTGGTGGTGGTAACTTATACCAGGGAAACTCTTATTCAAGTGGTCATATTTTCATGACAGTAAGGATGGATCATTATGATCAGAAAATGTGGTTACGTTACATATATGACAACATTACTAACACACTATCCACTTTTACAGCAGTCTGTGATTAGTGTCTTCTGGGATTCTCAAAAACATCCAAGTATTTAAGGAAAATCTTAAAGTGGAAGAACGGGTTGGGATATACATTACAAAAAAAAAAAAAAAGAAGGCATGAGCCTTATATTTTGCACGCGACTGTCTG
>Ga0307518_10000903_pt1 | contig 22124 bp, 24 predicted proteins | sample 25_EM_MG_FD_203889 | JGI IMG/M metagenome (GOLD analysis project Ga0307518, IMG submission 203889) | Populus trichocarpa ectomycorrhiza microbial communities from riparian zone in the Pacific Northwest, United States - 25_EM | ecosystem: Host-associated > Plants > Roots > Unclassified | place...
TGTCAGTACCCTAGTACCTATAAACCATAGGAGAGTCATTGATATTTATAGAACTTGGGGACTACAGGGAGGTTATCAATATTTCATCCTGGCCTAAATGTTGGACTAAATGTGAAAACAATACTTAAAGTTTAATTTTACATATAATCTGGTACACAATTTAAAGTTTTGTCACACATTTTTGCTCGGATTATACTTCAAGTTTAAACTTCAAATTTTCCACTACATTTAGCATTGGCCCAAATATTGATCCATCCGTTGTGCAAACACTCGACTCCACTCCCGGCGTAGTATTAGTCACGTGAAATCCGCTGACACAAATAAATAGACTGCCTGCCTTTGTCTCTCTTCGTTCGCTACGATGCCTTTCTGCGATCCTTGTGACCGCGATTTCGGGTCATTGGATGCCTACCGGAAGCACGTTCGCAACTCTGCGAGGCATAACTTCTGTGATGACTGTGATAAAGACTTTGACTCCTGGCAGGGTCTCAAAGAGCATTGGGTGCAGAGTCCTTGTCATTCCTATTGTCAATACTGCCGTTGTCATTTCGATGACGATGACGAACTTCTCGACCACTACCGAGACGAGCACTCCTATTGCGAAGATTGCAACAGGGTGTTCAAGGATGAAAGGGGACTCCATGAACACAATAGACAATACCACCCGGGCCGTTACTGTGAATCATGCAGGCGTGTCTTCCAATCCCCGAACAATCTTGTCGCTGCAAGTCTTTTGTTTTTCTTTTAAGATCCTACCTAATTCTTGTTTGGTAGCACCTGAATTCTAGCATCCACAGACCCAAAGACGTCCCCTGTCTTTTCGGATGTAATCAATTCTTCGTATCTAAATCCGCCATGATACTGCATCTCGAATCTGGGACCTGCAAGTCTGGCGTCAATCGCCAGAAGGTCAACCAATACGTCCGCCAACTAGATCGCAACAACGTCATTACCAATCCTTCGCGACTTCTCACCGCCGGTAACAATGACAATACAACTTACATCGCAACCGAAGCTTCCTGGAATGGCCGAAAATATGAATGCGTGCTTTGTCACAATGATTTCAGTACGCTGCGCGACCTTAATCAGCACTTGGCGAGCCCCCGCCACCAAGCCAAGGTGTACAAGTGTCCCTCCTGCCAGGTGCACTTCGGGACGCTTAGCGGCTTGTGCCAGCACATCGAGAGCGAGAAATGTGGTGTTTCCAAGTTCAAAGTTGTCCAACGTACTATGGATAGCATGATGAGCGGCGTCCGCCGCATCAGGTATAACTGAAGAGGTAAGTAACGTAGGTTCTGGTCTGCCATTTGACGCCAATCTCTGGGCAGAATAAACACTTGCAATGCCAACTTGTCTGATCCTTTTTGAAGTTGTCTGGATTTTTTTCTACCACCTACATTACGAGCCTCATCCGTATTTCATCACGCATTGGGATTTTTATCATACTGGGGTATCCTGTACCTCACCTGTAACTAGTTCACAGATTATTGTCCAATTCTTACGGCCTTTTGGCACTGCGTCTGTGCGGTATATGAAATATACTTGGAATTCTCCCTTTCGTCCGATTACATGGTTATATTGAGTTCTCACACTAACTTGTCTACTATCATCCATTCATCGTTGTAATCCGAAATGATTTATGATTCGTATTGCTTCTGGTGTCCAAAACAACTATCACTTCCGGTGGTCTGTGCTTTCCTACTTTTATGCCAAAAGGTGGCTGCAAACACGGAAATTATCAACTTCTTGTCTGAGCAGCAACGCTCCGTTGATCTGCCTCGACCGGTAGTCGGAAATTGGTGAGTCCCCCATGACAACAACGACGTAGGGCGCAAGTAAGAGGATCTTGACAACTAGGGTAACGCTTAATTTTTCACACAACGAGCACCAGTGGGCCCTTCAACCTGCCCCACTTGGTACACCCCTGCACGAGGTGTGCGAAACAGACCATGAAATCTCCCCAACGGGCGAAAAGACGTGTCCTCATCAAGTCTGGGTAGCATTAGACCTGGACGACTGGACAAACTACCGCGCGTTCACCCTTCGCCTCTCGTGGCCTGCTTCTGTAAGTCTGTCATTTTCCAAAGGTGGAATTCACGAGGCGATGGTGGTGGGGTGTCATTTCCACTCCTCCCCCTACCTAGTCCCCCGCAGACTTTTTGATAGAGCTCTACTCGCCAGAGTCTTTCTTGGCATCACTCTTTAAACGACAACGGCACATCTCCAATGCCGATACCGGTCACGATCGTCCCCCTTCGTCCGGTGGAAGCCCCAGTACACGTACCAAATATGCACGCATCCGGGTCGTAGACGCGGGCGTGCGCACACCCCAGATCCATCCGGACGACACAGATTCGCGACTGTCTAGTCTAGTCGAGGTGGAGCCTGTTCCATTCATTCTTATCTTGGAACAGTTGTATTGGGGTGTGCTTCCAGCTTCACTGCTGCCTACTATTTGCTTCCTGGTCCCTGTTCTACTGGCGGCAGCCATAGCAATCCCACCGATCATCGCTTATCTCGATCCTTTCGTACGGCAAGCCAGAGAGGACCTAAAGAGTAAAGTGTCCTTGGAAAAGAAGGGTCAATAATACGTGTTTTTAAAAAAATGTTCACGTTGCATCGGGCATGCATTTTTGGCATGGAGGGATGGAAGGACACAGACGTCCGCTGTGATGATAAGTTACATAGATCTTGAGGTCCAGTGCAGTACAGCAATCGACTTGCAATAATTAGGATCCTAGCCATGCTACACTATCCAATAACCTTTAGCAAGTCACAACTCAGTTCGTTGTGATTCTCAAGCACGCCCTGTTCCGGTAAGGGCTTGTACAGACAAAGAAATCATTAAAATCATGCAACGCTTTCCAGCTCTATCAGGTGCACCGCAGCAAGCCAAGCAAGAATAATTTCCACCCGTGGACCGTGCAGTGGAATATTAATGTTCACCGGCCTCTTCTTGCTCCCGTTCTGACCCTTCTCCGCTGCCGCCTTGTCAGCACGCTCCTTCTGCCTGGCAGCAACAGGCACGAGCAACATGCGCGCGCATTGCAGTGACTCGGCGAGGTCTACACGGCTCTGACTGAACAAAGGTAGTGTGTGACAACTAAGAGTGTGGGATGGCGGGCTACTAATCTCCTTAGCTGACGACAATGACGACGACGACGACGCAATCGGCATCGTTGAATCGGTATTTCCAGACGAAGATGACATCCCTTCAAGCACTGACGAGGAAGGAGACAGCGGAGTTGCTTCGATGGCGAGCCGGTTTACGACGGGGGCTGGCCGCATTGCTGAGTAGGGCAAAATTCCAACTTTCCAACCTGCCGCAAGGCGCTCCAGGACCTCGATGAACTCGGCTTGAGCCATGGATCTTGGAGGCAGGAAGACAGGGTACCCCTCGAGCCCATCCACGACGAATGCCGTCTTTGCAAATGTTCTCAGTAGGGTCGGAAGCTCCGCAAGCATAAGGTGGCATAGCAGGATGTTGAAATGCGATTCCACAATGAGGGGATGATACGTCGTGAATACGACGGGGAAAGAAGATTCCATGAGAGTAGAACGAGATGTAGTGTTATGATGGCCCGGTCGCACAATTTCTGTCAACAGCAAAGCCGTCTGGACACTAAGCGCCAGTTCAGTTGGCGAATCGGTCGTAGGAATGGTACAAGGTCCTTCGATAGTATCAAAATGGGCGAGAAAGCGTTCTTGGTCTCGAATGCACTTGCGCAGATACCCGTCGATTTCCGCGCGGAAGCTTTCCTCTGCTAGAACACTTCTATATGCGCGCGCTTTGGGTCCGTTGCTCTTGCCGAGTGGGCCATCCGGGTTCCCTGTTTCCACCCCTCCATATCGACCATTGACGAGGTAACAAAGTCGAAGCTCGGCACCATCAACCCCCGCGGTGGTCTTGCTAACGCCCTCGAGTTTGAGCACGGCCAATTCGATAAGGTGAATGGCCTGCTGCAGATAAGCCGCACCTCTCAGGAACAGTAGTTGCGGCTCAATAGGATCGGGTGCGTCTGGCAAAACCGACGCATGCAGAAGTGGTTCTGCCCCGTCAGTGGTTGGCCCGTCCGCAGATGCGCTGGTGCCGTTCGGTGGTGCTTGCCCATGGCTCTTATTGGAACCTTTCTTCTTTTTACCATTTTTCCCTCGAGATTCTGTCGGCAAGGCAACATTACGATGGGCAGTCCGACCCTTGCGTGCAGAACGGGCTTCCTTGAGGGCATGGGTAAAGTCCTTGATGGCATGGGTATATTCGTCACGGAAGCAGTGGACGATGCCACGTGTCCTATAGTACTCGAGTCGCTGGGGATAGGTAGCAATGAGTCCGTCCAATACTTGCGTAGTGGTGGATTCCGCAAGTTGTCTGTTAGCACTACTTTTCAACAGTCAGAGGATACGTTCGCATTGTGTCCGACGCACCGAGAGGGTATCTTCTCGTGAAAAAAGTGCACATATTGTGCGTCTGCGTCATTCGGATCTGTGGTGCAAGTTTTCTTCGACAAGATGACGTGAGAAGGGAATGTCCACGCGTACCATGTTTCAGGACTCTTTCGGCGATATCGTCGAACACGCTGCCACCTTGCATCACCATCACACTACTGGCAATCTCGTCGGCCTTGTAAGCCGCTGCGAGCTTTTGCACGGCGAGTGCTCGCAGTCTGTGTATGCGCATCGCACTCATAGCGACGTTTCTTCCGCCGCCTGCATTGCCGGCGCCGTCAAGCCCGAGGGCATGTGCGGCAGCCCACGAACCGGTTGCCGCTCCGTTACGCATGGAACTCAGGGAAGCGGCAGAAAGGCCGGATGACGCACGTACAGACAGTTCGGCAGCTTCATCGATGAGCCGTCGGATTGTCGTTACGTTGCGGAAGGCGCCAGGGTCAATTGGAGGAGGCGTGGGCCTGCCTGGGACTGGGAATGGGAACGGGGGAGGCGTTGTATTGTGCATTTGTAGGGGTGGTAATGAGGTGAATATTCCCCCGGGCGAGTCGGGTGGAGTGTAGTCTGTGAGGGCTCGAAACCCTTTGTCAGATTCACCTGAACGAGCATGTGAGCGGGAGTTAGAGTGTTTCTGAAGGCTCGTAGTCTGTGACGAGGGTAAAGACAGGTGCTGAGAATTGGGAGTGGACATGGTTTCGGGGTCCAGATTCAGGAGAAGGAGGGATTCCAGTAATTCGAGCGGGAGTTGCAGCCATGGGCCCTGATGCGAAAGCCACCCATTGGGTTAGCTTTCTGGATCAGAAGAGCAAAGCGTGTTTGGACTCACATGGTAGGAGCTGATGTATTTCCAGTGCTTGTTCCTGCTAATGCAAAGTACGGAGGGACGCTCCCTGTCCGTCGTGCTATCGGTCTGGGTTTGACGCGAAGTAACTGGTTCATCTTTCGTAGCAGCCCTCTTATTCTTCTTTTTCTTCTTCTTCTTCTGAGTTGCCTGCGGTGCCGTCAAATCCAGCGGGGGGTTGTCGAGGGTGGACGACGTTTCGGTGGAGGTCAGCGATGGTGACAGAGTCATAGGTTGTCCGTGCAATTTCAGGTCAGGATAGTCTCCGTTGTGAGTGTGTGTACCCGCTGTGAGTGGTGTCATTGTGCAGTCCGACGAGCTTGTTGATGTTCATAGCGCTCATTTCCCCACTTGTTATTATATATCGGGAAGGAGGTTCCCAGGGTAGGTTCATGGTTTTGTCGAATTCAACAGCATTAACGCATCGCCCGTCCATTCCCGAAGATACACAAGCGTTCCACGTCTCGTTCAAGTTGTTGACCGTCCCACGTCGAGTGTCATTGCTGTTGATCCATTTGCTCAATCCTTGGCATCAGAAACCATGGTTGGCTTATCTACATTTATGCAGAGAACCAGCCTGAAGAGGTCCATCTCATCACGAAAGGGGTCCTTGCACGAGTGAAGAACGACTTCAGGGTAGCCTGAAACTGGTGTGTATTTACTGTATGATGGATGTCAATTGAGATATAATTCCAGTCCGATCAATGTGGACAATTGTAGGCTAAGTCACTGACATGTCTGTTGTCTCCGAATCCGCAGGAACTGGGCGCCGACGAGATATTTCTGCTGACTCATGCGATTTCCCCATTTGAGTAGCTTGATTGTGAGGGGGCTCTAGTCATATTCATGTGGGTGTGCGAGCAGCGACGAGCGCGGTGTATAGTGTAGAACGGTGCGTATGCAGCTGGCTTTGCCTCGGGGGACCATATGGTGGCTCCGTCGAGATCGGTATTCCGTGGGCATGCACTGCCACCACGACGGAGACGCGCGAGGCTAAAAGTTGCCAGCGATGCACTTCGCTGCCTTATCTCCCGATGGCCCCTTTTGGCCCCGTCACTATTTAAGTCCAATCACTGCGCTAAATCCCCCTCACCTCTGCCCCTCATGAGTCTCCTCTCCACGGGATCCACCATCTATGAATCCACTGGTGCTAAGCCCACCAAAGTCGGTCACCCCCTAGACCCCCTCTCGCCAGACGAGGTATGTGCCTCTCATCCGGCGTTCTCCGGGTCGACTAACCTGATCAGATCAATGAAGTAGCACTGGCCATCAGGAAACACGCAGTGGAACACACGTCTGTCAAGGCGATCAAGTTCGTCACTTGCTGCGTTGTCCCTCCTCCAAAGAAAGCAGTCCTCTCTTTTCTTGGAATCCCAGCTACTCCGGGAGAGAAGTCGGAACCACCCACTCAGCTTATCAGGAAGGCAGAGTCAGATGTAAGTCCAAGCATCACCGACGCTTATCATCGACTGATCATCTACTCAGTTCATCGATGTTGTCACTGGGTAAGGGTTCATCTCTGCGAAATGCCTTCCCTGTGTTCAAGGATTCCTTACAGAGATTGTTACAATGCCATCGTGGTGCTCCAGGATGATGAATGGAAGGTCGAGCTAATCGAACCCGTCCCAGAGGGAACAAAACCACAGATTACCATAGAAGAACTCATCAGGTGTGAGGAAGTCATAAAGAACGATGCCAGAGTCCAGGCCCTTGCAAAGGAAGTTGGTAAGTTGGTTACTTAAGGGCATGTTCCTACTGTTGCCAACGTGCGAATGCAGGTATTGAGCCCCATCAAATTTCGGCTGATGGTTGGGCTATTGGCTGGGACGAACGATTCCCTCGGAGCCAGCGACTTCAGCAAGCTCTCGTATTCGCTCGTTTCTCCCAGCACGATAACCTTTACGCCCACCCTCTTGTATGTATTTTCTGTTTGTCACGTAATTTACTGTCTACGACTTGTGCAGGACTTCGTGCCTGTTGTGGACGCGATTGCAGGCAAGGTTGTCCAAATTGACTTCCCCGCAGTCTGGAAGAAAGAGAAAGACGGGAGTCTGAAGCTTTCAGTACCCACGACAGCTCCTCATCCCCTTTCCGAGGACTCGTTCCCGCTGGCAAATCGCGAACGCGTTCCGGTTCCACGCACTTCTTTCGACTTTCTCCCTGATCTCCTGGAGGAGAACGATCCAACCTACAAGCTTCGTGATGATGTGAAGCCACTGCATATCATTCAACCCGAAGGCGTGTCTTTCAGGATGGATGGAAACGTGCTGGAATGGCAAAAGTGGAAGATGCACATAGGTATGTACTCCATACGTTGCTGGATGGCAGTCCACTGATGATGACACCAGCATTCAGCCAACGCGAGGGCGTTGTCCTCTCGACCATTACCTACAACGACAACGGAGAGATCCGTCCTATCTTCTACCGCCTTTCATTAGCGGAGATGGTCGTACCCTATGGTGCTCCGGATCACCCCCACCCGAGGAAATTTGCTTTCGATTCGTAAGTAAACAGTGTGACTAAATCTGCTCATACTCACAGCACCTTAGCGGTGAATATGGTATGGGCATCATGGCAAATGAGCTCTCCCTTGGTTGCGACTGTTTGGGCAAGATTCATTACTTAGTGAGTTGTTTGCCGTCCGTCACGACTTTCGTCGCCTGATTGCGGTCCTGTATCTAGCCTGGCGCTTACGTTAGCCAATCTGGAGCCGCTGTTGTTATCAAGAACGTCATCTGCATTCACGAAGAAGATGCTGGTGTCCTCTGGAAGCACTCTGACTACCGTCCAGGTGGTCGTTCCCGCACAGTAAGAAGCAGGCGTCTCGTAGTCAGCATGGTGTGCACGCTTGCCAACTACGGTACGAACCTCATATCTTTTCCACCAGTTTGCTGATGCTAGTGTTCTTCCATGTAGAATATATCTGGAATTTCTACTTCTACCAAGACGGCAACGTTGAGGTTGAGATTCGCCTTACTGGAGTCTTGCAGGTCTATGTTGCTGGTCCTAACGAACCCACTCCTTACGGAACAACCGTCGCCCCTGGCATTAATGCCCATTACCACCAACACATCTTTTCTCTCCGCATTGATCCCATGCTCGACGGCCTGCAGAACTCGGTCATCGAATCCGAGATTGTTGCCATCGATCATCCCAAGGGTTCCACTGAGAACTTTGCCGGAAATGGCTTTGTCATCAAGGATCGCGTTCTCAAGTCTCAAGTCGAAGATGGCGCACGGGATTTCGAATGGGCCACAGAGCGGCGCTGGCGCATCTCGAACCTGAACAGAACCCATTATGCCTCGGGCAAACCGTCGTCATATCAGATTGTGATGAAAGGAGGCGCCGTTCCTCTTTTGGCCAAACAGGACTCGTGGGTCGCCCAGCGAGCCTCCTTTGCGCACAAGCAGCTTTGGGTCGTGAAAGACGAGGAGGGCTCGAGGGGCTCGAGAATTTTCCCGAGTGGCAAGTACGTGTCACAAACGCGAGCGGAACCAAAGGATTCTGTCGGAAAATGGGTCAAGGACGGTGAAGGCAGCATTGAAAACGAGGATATCTTGCTTTTCCTCACACTCGGTGGGTCATTTCTACTGTCATCACCTCTGGGCTTGGGTTCACCTTCATTTCCAGGGACGACGCATATCCCCCGTCCAGAAGACTGGCCTGTGTACGTCCGTCGATCCACGTTGTTTGCTCACGGCTGAACCCTGTTGCATAGTATGCCCGTAGAGCACGTCAATGTCCTCTTCAAACCCTCCAGCTTCTTCATCCAGAATCCAGCCTTGGATGTTCCGGGTACTCAAGATCCTCAGAGCAGACCTGCCTTTGCCAATGGGACGTCAGCTTGTTGCAAGAATTAAAGATGACAACGGAACAAGGATGCCATTTTACATTTATGCCCTCCTCTAATGTAACAACCAACGTATGCTTATATTTGTAACGGTGTATTCGTCGATGTCCTTTCTACCCTCTACATGGGTGGTTTGCGTCGGATGTCAGTTCAAATGAAGAACATCTACTCACAGTGCAAGCATGCCCATCCTGAATTGTCGCGCTATTCAATGCTCAGAGTAATGATCAACATCGCTTAGAAGCTGAGTCCTTGCATCGTTGGGCGTTTCGTACCCCCATCTAAAGCCCAAACTTTACTAGTTGAAGTAGGCTGCACGCCAGGGTCAACGCCTCCACTAGCCTTGTCATCGGAGGGCGCATTGGCCCTCAGGGTAGGCCTAATCCCCAGAGATGCGCACAAAGCTTTGTACCGCGATCTGATCTGACGTTGCAGCTTCTGCATATCAACCTCTTCTCCGGAGACAAGGGGCTGTGTGACAGATGGATTAGCCTTCGGAAACTGCTGAATGAGCTCCAGTAAATGTTTGATATGGTGCACGGCACGTCTAAGAGTTGGATTAGAACGCGAAGGAAACGCGAAAACAAGGAAAGAAAGAAAGCAAAAACGATACACAACTGATCATGGCTGCCCAGACGGTCGTAGATGACTCTCCACGTCAGCGCAAACCCTTCGTAAAACCCGATCTCTTCCCAGATCTCGAAGCCTTTTTCGCGGCCGAGCGCGCGGCCCTCAATCAAGCCATGGATGCGTCCGTGAGCGAATCCGTCTGCGTACCCGGTGTCGTAGAATCTGTCAGAGAAGCTTGTCTCAGAGAATGGGTTGGGGCGGAGTAAGGGGCGTAGCGGACGTCTGTTCTAGGTGCACAAGTTCCTCGAGGTCAACGTGTTCTGCCATGGTGAAGACCGCGATGAATGCTGAGAAAGGAAGGTCGCACCCATTATGTAAGAAGACCAAGTTACTTGACGTAAGTAGCAGACTCAATTACTACTAGTCGACTAGTGTATCATGTTTCTCCACCAGATCGACCTGCTACGCAATTGTGAGACACTTTTAGGTTCTCCAAATGTTATTTGGCTTATGTGCATTTAGTTGTTTCAGATCTAATGAATACGTCCAAGGGAGAAAATGCCGATTCGTCCCAAGGCAGGGAGTCGTGGAAACTGGGCTAGTCCTGGGATGATGGTACAGTGTTTCATTTAGCCGTCGCCAAAATGTTCTATGCGGTTGACCTATAAGAAGGGGGCGTTGCGTCTAACTGGCACTCGCCGATGCTCAACCATGTTGTCTACTCTCACTCTTAGTGTGGCTGGTGCGATCTTGCTCACTCTTTGGCTCAAACTCCGTGGAAAAGCGCACGCCCTGCCCTGCCCCCCGGGTCCCAAGGGGCTGCCCATCATCGGAAATGCTCTTGATATTAATCCAAAGGCGCCCCAGCTCACATATGCTGAGTGGGGCAAAACTTACGGTTTGTTTTCCACATCCTGTGCTGACAACTCCTTGTGTTCATTCACCTTAGGGGATATCGTGTACACTCGTATCCTCGGTAAAGGCTTCCTAATCGTGAACTCAGACAAGGCTGCACGGCGTCTGGCAGATAAGCGCTCTGCAATTTACTCGGATCGACCCAGTTTTCCATTATATAAACTGTGAGCTTCTAAATTTTATCCCTATTCTATACCCATAAGTGCGCTGAATTTGCAGCTTTGGCATCGATCGTATGAGTGGGATATTGAAGTATGGCGATGAATGGAAGACTCACAGAAAGCTGTTCAATCTTAGCCTCAGACCTGAGGTTGTAGCAAAATACCATGATTTATACCTTAGCAACGCGCATCGGCTTCTTCACAATCTGCAACGCGATGATGGTTGCAATCTATTTGAGAACATCAGGTTGTGAGCACGTTCACCAATAGCATGCTACTGCTTTCGTAATCACCCAAGTTGCAGGTTCTCTGGTGCGCTTGCCCTTGAGCTCACATATGGCCGGAAGGTAGAAGACAAGGACGATTCGACCCTAAAGTTGGCCGACGAAGTAGTCACCCTACTGAATGATGGAACATCATTAGGAAATGCTGGTCTCCTGTTGGCCTTTCCAATATGTTTGATCCACCTTCTGAACATGTTAATTGGACACTAAAGTCCATGTAGTGCAGCATCTCCCGTCTTGGTTCCCTGGACTTGGTGTTAAAAATGTGGCACTACGTTGCAAAAAACTGATTTCAACCATGTCAGATCTCCCTTTCAGTGAAGCAAAAGGGTGCTTAGTGAGTCATTACTTCAGAGCGCTCCCAAACTTTTTTATGTAATACTATCTAAGGAATCAGGTGTTCTGCAACAATGCCTAGTGTCCGACTTCCTTAATCACGGCGATGTGGGAGAGGCAGCTGCAAAAGATGCTTCAGCAGGTGTCTACTTAGGTTAGTTCAAATTTCGTTATCAGTTCGCAATCTAATCGCCACTGGACATGTTAGCTGGAGCAGAAACCGTGAGTCTACGTCCACCTTGGATTGCATCGTTATCGATGGTTCCTGTAGACCGCTTTGACTTTGGAGTGCCTCATTTTGGCACTGTTACTTTATCCCGATGTGCAATGCAAAATTCACGTGGAACTTGATGCTGTTGTAGGGAAAGGTAACCTACCAACGTTTGGAGACAGAGCACACCTGCCCTATTTGCAAGCTGTTCTATACGAGACTATGAGATGGCGTCCAGTCTTACCACTAGGTTCAAGTCGACTTTATAACACCCAGTAATAGCGTCTGACAAGGAACTCAGGTCTGCCTCATGCGACGACAACAAGTGATGTGTATGAAGGGTATCATATCCCTAAAGGTATGTCGGCTACCCACCTGCAGCCACCAGCGATATCAAATAGTTTTTAACAGATTGTGTCGTGCTTTTCAACGTCTGGTATGTCAATTTAGACAATCCCCTAGTTGATGTATTCACCTAAGCTTTCGGGCGTCAGGGCCATGAGCCGTGATTTCCCCAATCCAGAACACTTCGACCCAAGCAGGCACCTTGCGGCAGATGGGAAGCTCGCTTCACAAGCCAAACAAAACAACTCTATTTTCTTCGGGTTTGGGAGGAGGTGCGTAACTAGGTATTATTTCGTATTCTAGACCTATTTATGATGACAGAGTTTGTCCTGGCCACTATTTTGCTGACAATGCCCTATGGACAGCGGCAGCGGTATTACTATCTGTGCTTCGGTTTGAGAACGCAAGAGATAGCGCTGGGAACATTATCCAAGTGGAACCAAAATTCACACACGGTCAAATCAGGTGAGCACTGGGATGCATTTAGTGCGCCGATCGGCGCGGTAGTAATCCCGATCACCAGTCGTCCGATGCCTTTCGAGTGTTCCATCACAAGCAGGATTTGAAAGGCAGATCGCCAGAGTCAGGATGTAACTTACGTAGTCGTGATTCGGAACTCTATGAACTTCTGGCTTTCATATTAAGAGTTTTGTGTATGTAAGTGTCTCGAATATCCCAGCAGCTGTCATATTAATTACCCTTGCTTTCCCAATGCAGTTCATGTTGAACGAATATCATCACTTCATTCATGAGTGGGTATGGGCGTCAAATCCGGGGAAATGCTTTTATACAAATGAGTCTCAATATTTGCCATGTCAGTGTATCAAGACGGTGGAGCACCCTTACGATATTTTTCTTGGGCTTCTGCACATGATGTTCCGCAGCTATCGACGAGGCGGGACATGGAAACAGGGCATGATATGGGCTAAATGTTAGGTATAGTAGTGAGTGTACATGTCAAGCTGCATTTAAATCTTAAGAGAGAACGACCATGAACGCTCGACTTGCACATGACAGTCCGTAGCATTCTTGGTCAGTAAACGATCAGACATGACAATGACTCACCCTAGAATAAAGGACCATATCTTGAGGTGGAAGTACGTTTGAGGAAGATCAAGCGCAGCACAAAGAGACAAACTACCAGCAGTTGAGATATGCTTCACCGAACACAGGCCCCAAAGGCCAGGCGTTCGTTATCGTCACGGTACCGTTATTTGCTCCTTTCTTGTTGATTTCCTTCGGAGTAATTCCTTCTCACTCAATCTTGAAGGCTTTGTGAAGGTCACCTACGGTTGGAATCCCCTGCGGAAAGGTATCCTTTGACATAGGCACCTTCTTAACTATAGAACTCGCATGTGTCAGGCAGAAAGCGAGAAATTACTGATGAGAAGTATTCATGAGTTGTCGACTGTCGAAGCTGGGGGCAGTTCCAAGATTGGAGATAGTATCATCGAGTTTGGCTTCTGGGCGAATCTCGTGTGTAGAATCTATATGTCTTGGCTGAGTATCTGCCGCTTCACTGCAGATATCATAGCTAGAAATAAAATTTAGGACTAGTGTCCTGCAACTTATTGGAATGAAGTTTGAACCAGTTACAGTAGCAAAGACCCACAGTTGGAAATTTTGTGTCGTATTTGGCTTCTGGGTTCAAACACACACCACCGCTGACCATAAAACCCGAGCACGATGCACGCAGCCACGTCTGCCAAGGTAAAGCAATTGACGCGTCAAGTTTGCTGACGATGGTCGATATCTATTGTATATCACAGAAACAACGCGAATACGTCGAGAAACTGCAGGCCGAAATAGATGCGCTAGAGCAGAAGCTCGGGTACGCCGGGGTTGCCGAGCCTCTGAGATATGCTGCCATATTAGCGACTGATACTTCGTACCTTCCAGAGACAAAGTGAAGGCGGAAACTATAGTATCGAACCATATCAAACTGCTCCACCGCTATAATGAAGCAAAAGACGCAACCCAGGTGCGGAGCTGCCTGGCTTCTGATGTCTGATCTTGTTGACATTGCTGAAGATTTTGATTGGAAGGGTATACCGTCTAGTGAAGTAATGTATACTTGCTGAATGTGTCCTCCCCTTTAGTTAGCATCTCTCAAGGGCACGACCATCCGGCAAATCCACATCGACATGGCTCTGCTGGATGATGCAAACTGAAACTTGTGGAAATGTCACACCATGACCTTTGCTTTTCAGATAGATGTATATTATGCCCTTTCTTGATCAAATCCAACTCCATGCTGTATGCGGTGAAATCGTGGCGATTGGTAAGTGATTGACTGGGCCGAAACGCCGGGTGAGAAATCCTCTCATGCATATGTATGACTCCTGGATCTGTTCTTTCCTCTTTGCATAATCGAATCTGCAGCTGGAACATTAGCAGGTATTGCATAAATACAAAGTGAGTGTGCGTGGTATACTGTACATCTGGGCTTTAAGACTACACCGAAGAAAACATACGTAACTCTGTTTCCTTTCCCTCTCCATTTGGTACGTACTCTCACTGGGTGGTTCCCGTTGATGCTGAAACAGCGAGCCAGCTGGTGCCACATGCCGCCCATACATCAACCACCACTTTCCCCACAGAAGTCGAACTGTCTCTGGGCCAGAGTTGTGTTGGGCGAGGAATGTCTTCCGATACTCCGAGACCGAGGTTACCATGCTCGTTCCAACCCCAACCCCAAACAGAATTAGGGACACCGTTGCTCTTATCTTCTGATCGGGTGGTCAACACAACGACATGTTCGCTACCACAAGCGAACTTGATGATGTCCATTGATGGCCTGGCGGGAAGTTCCACTGCGCCAATGACATCCGTGCCAGCTGCGGTAGTATTTCTTCTTCCGAGCTGTCCTTTTGTATTACTCCCCGTCGCAAACAGAATGCTTTGGTTGCCTTCTCGACCATGCATGTATGTGCCACTCCATGTGCACCCAATCTCTTCGGCATACATCTTCAAGTTCAACAGGTTCTCAAGTTGACCTTTTCTATTTGACCCGAGTGCCGATATGCGGTTGGACTGATGTAGAATGACGGTGTGTTCATTCCCTAGTGCGCAGGAGTGTAAAGGATCGCTTTCGATGTCTACGGGTATCATTATTGGGCGGTCTATGCACGGAGTTCTCGTCTTCTGGCCAAGTTGGCCATGTCGTGATGCACCCCATCCAACAAGGACGCGACGCGACGAAGTTTCATCAGTAAGGTGCATGTGTAGTTCCGCAACAACATGACGAGGCCCTGCATGGATTGACTTGACGCTAACCGTGCTGGGGCGAGTAGCACCTGCCTTATCATTCAGCACAGTGGCTAGATTGATTATCCTGGGGTCGTTCGACGTGTTTGTGTTCACCCCAACACCCAGCGCGCCGAAATCATTGCCACCCATCGATACCAGTATGTCAGATTTGCCAGGACAGGAGAAAACAATATACGTTGTCTCCCATGCAGCGGCTACGAGACGACACTTGTACGATAGCCCTTTCTTCTGGAATAGCTCACTGAGGGGAGGTGTAAGCGGTCTAAACACGAGCATCGAGTCTTCCATGGTCTCCACAGTACACTCGGGACCTAGCTGCCCTTTGCTCCCATCGCCTGCGCCCCACAATTGAATATCTCCGTCCTGGAACTGGAGTAGCACAACAGTGTGATTTGCACCGCTGGCGAGCCCAATGATTCTGAGTGTATTGGGCGGAATTTGGGGCCCATGGCCATCAAATACACAGGGTGTAAATGTATGCGCATCGTCGCGGGAGCCAATGCCTAGCTGCCCTCGAGCATTGGAGCCAGCTGCCAATAGATGGCTAGGGTAATTTGCTTTGAGGACCAATATCTTTCCGCAGTTTAGTGGACGGTTTCGCATGTTAACGATGTAAGATTTTGCTCACTGGAAGGGTGTTGCAGTGTGCTCGATCCATAATAAGCTTCAAGCCAGTCGAGATTGTACTCCTCAAGGAAGAGTTGGTTTATTTCAGATGAAGATGCGTAGTAAAAGTCAGTGCGTAAATAAGCACTAGCGGGAATTGCTAATCATTGTGTAGGTATCTTGCGAGAATTACAAGGCGCGCTGCGCTACGATACATGATACAATATGTGCATGGGATATTTGCAATGCCGCGCAAAACCATCATAAGGAAGTTTGACAGTAAATTAAAGCAGTCTTGGTGACCACATAGCTCTGAGACGAGGCTCTCACAACGTAAGAGCAGTTACGGAAGCTTGCAGCCCATAAGTTTAACTGTTAACAGATGTGACTGTCAATATCAGCCCCATGTTAGGAGCTGTGGAAACGCACCAGTTCCGTCGGGTCCCCCAACTGCATACAGCATCTCCATAGGGTGAAAGGCGAAAGAAGTATATCTGGGAATGTATGGCGATGGTGGGCGCTGAGAATACATAGCCAGGCCCGTGGGTAGCATAAGAGAAGAAAGAGGGTTGGGATCTGTTACGGAGTGTAGCATAAGACGCTGATGTCTCCAGTTCGTTGGAGTAAGTGCAGATGTCCTGCGAAGATGTAGCAAGTTGATTTGTGCATGAAGGGCGAAAAATGGAATGTACGTACGTGGCGAAGACACCGGTTTGTGGATGAACATCAAAGGTAGATAGTCCACTAGGGTGCAAATCCAGTGCGTGAACAGGCCGCTCGGATACCCTGACATCCCACAGGCGAATCTCTCCAGCAAGGCTAGTCGTAATATAGGTTGGCGCACGGTCAGCATGAAGATGGAGACTTACCTAGCTGATAAGAACTGCTCGTTGAATTTGGGGTGATACCTGACGTTCTGTACCCACGAGTGATGACCTTGGTAGCTCCTTACCACTGCATCTTCTTCCTCCAGACGTCGATCAAACATCTTAATGGCACCATCTGCGAATGCAGTAATGAAAGTCGACGGCGAGCCGTAGTCTGACATAATAGAAGTCACAGGACTTTCCGAGTTAGTCTCCAAGTTCTGCAGGATATCAGTGCAAGGTTCAACAGGTACGAGACGTCCTTACGAGTATGTGCAATTCGGTGTGTGCATCCCACACTCTGATGGTCCTAGAATCACCGCCCACAACTAAGGAACCTCCAGACTGTTTCCAGTCCATAACGATGCCGCTTCCTCTCCGGACGTTTATCATCTCATTAAGGGCACGGAAAGCGCTGACCATCTGTAGTGGGCCCTGGTCCAGGGTCGGATCATAGTTGCGGTACAGACGTACAATGCCGTCCGCTATTGACCCTTAATAAGTGAACATAAAGAGCTAAAGTCGCAAACGACAAACCTGAGCCTGCCATGATGATGCCACCAACATCTTGGTTGATGATATGCAAAGAAGTAATACTCGTACCACGAGGATTGCCATTGCAAAAGTAACTCAACCGCTTGCGTTGGGACCAATCCCAGACACTTTTACCATTGTTAGCAGGTCAAAACAATTACCCCGAATGAAATCGCAAACCTGATCATATCTGTGTCATTGGCAAAGACAAGGTGGGAGTCATAGGAGTGGAGTGCAATGGAAAGCGGGACGCCATTGACCTGCAAGGTTGTGACTGGCCGGTCCCAGCGCGATTGCTCTGACGGAATGTTAATGCAAGTGATGTGGGTGTCAAAAGACATACCAGCCAAACTAGCTTGGGATTGCGTTTCCTTTACTATCTGTTCGTTTCGCTGGTGTCTCCAAGCCTGATAGTTATATTGAACACTTCCGGGTTCATCGGCTTCGGCTTGCTGGGGAAAACAAAGAAGTCAGACGTAACACGCATATACTTGACACACAATGTACCCTCATCTGTGGCTCTTTGAAATACTCGCAACACCAATCGAAAAATGAACTTTTCAAAGGAAGAACGTCCCGGAGTCCATTTCCAGTGCCACACCCCAGCGGTACACCGCTGCCGCTCGAGTCCATGGAGAAGGTGCTCCCACAGGGACTATTAAGGTCACCACCTAAACCAGATGTAGTTCGCCGACCATGCGTGCCGCGTCGCCGGGCCCGCAGACGTACCATATCCTCCTCCATGAGAGCTTCCATCACATTCAGTGGTGTGTAGTCTGCATGCACCCTGTACTCTGTCGGGGACGGCGGCTGCGACGGTATGAACTTCGACGGCGTCGGCGGGCGCGAATAGGGTGATGTATATCGTGCAAGGTTCAAATTTGGAGAAGGAGGGCGGGATTGTCCCGAATCTATCCGAGGAGTTGAAAACCCGAGACTGGGAGGCGTGCGACCTTCTTCCATACTCGGAAATGCGATTCCACCAGCGAGGGAGCGTAATGCGTTCGCAAAAGAGGACGTACGCCGAAGCGTGCTTGTGACACCTGATGAGAGTGTACTCGTTACGGCGTCACCTCGCGCAATACCGGGTCGACCCATAACGGGCGAGGGGGGGTGCTGCACAAGCGGTGAGGATTGCAGAGATGAGACACGGGAATGTGTAGAAGCCGAGGCTCCTCCTCTGTGGTCCGCTGGTAAGGGTGGGGCGTCAAGTGTCGTGCAGTCAAGTCGGTAAAAGGGAGATGCAAGGAGTAAGGCGAGAATGTAGTCCATAATAGTCTGTGCATTTGTGGCGATTTCATGGTATGGGTCAATCGTGAGCTCGAGAAGAACAGCAAAGATTGTGAAGAAGGATGAAAGTAGCACGCGGTTCTCCTCGCGTGCACCATCGTCGTCACCGAAGGAGTCGAGCCACTCAGACATGGCTTGCGAAGTCACTTCCTCTTCGTGTGGTTGTGAACTCATTTCTGTGTGCCATTTGCGATCCTCCTCCCAATATATCCATGCACAAACGACGAAGTAACCACGCCACTCCTTGACGAGACAGCTGATAAGGATTAGAAGCTCTTTGCGTACCATAGGGCTTGCATCTTCCTTCGCTGCGACTGCTGCACCTGTAACAACGGCGACTTCCATGCGGAAATGAATGCGCTCTTCGAGTTGATACTGGGTTCCGGTGCCTCCACCCCCTCGTTTTGAGGGGTCAGCAGAGCCGCTCGCACCTATGAATGTGCCCAAGGCGTACATAGCCGCCGCTCGTACTTCCGGGGAATCATCTGACAATAGAAGGATGAGTTTGTCCTGCGTGCCTCGATCTACGCCATATACTTTGATCTCATCGTTTCCGTCCCATATCTGCGCAATACAAAGAGCACTCCACTGTCGGAGTAAAAAATCCCCTTCGTCCAATTTCTCAAAGCAACTGTCGAAAATTCGCTCGTGCAAGCATGCCATCTGACCATTATGGTAATCTCGAGCGACTGCCGCCAGAATAAAAGCACACATAGCCTTGTGCTCGGAGCCATTCGGAAGGGCGGGTTGCTCGTCTGTCAGTGAGAGTACGTTCCCGAAGTACTTGAACCCCCCCGTGTTGTGCAAGTCAACCTGCACGCTCGGGTCAACGGCCATGATACGCGCCCAGATGAAAATGAGCACTGGGCGTAGGTCCTGACCTGCAGCCTGAAGCAGCTTCGATATGTAAGGGAAGATGCCAATAGTGAGGACAAGATTAACGGCCCATGGTCCGAGATCAACGAATTGTGAAAGGAGGATAAGTGCACGGAGACGGTGGGGCTGGGATAAAAGGACTTGGAGGACAATCGGGAGCTGATCTGGAGGCTTACGTGGGACAAGATCGTCTGAGTGTTGGGTATTGCTTCCTGCCCCCCTCTCACTGGCGTGCCCATTTACGACCGGACCTTCCACGCCTTCATAGCCCGGACCACCGTTCTGCATGGGAAGGGATAGTGGGCCGCGCTTTGTAAGTGCCGAGCCACCTCGAGAAATCCAGACCTCAAAGGCTGTTAGCTGATCAGCGAAAAACCGACTGGGGATGTACTGGTAGGGCTTTTCGGCCTGGGGACTACCCGGAGTACTTCGGGATCCTGACTGACCAATGCGGCCGGATCGAACAGTCGTTGGGGCTGAAGGGCCTGATGAGACGCTTCCACCACCCGGTGCCTTGGCCAGAAGTTCTGGGAGCTGTCTAAGGCATATATCGACTGCAAGATCCCATGCCGACCAGAGCGGGTGAGTATTGGTTGGAGGTAGGGATGGGTAGGTGTGGGGTGTGCAGTGGTAGTTCTTCATGATGCGTTCTGCAAGAAGAAAGTTCCGGAATAATGAAGCAATAAGGAGGTCAGAACGATACAATCGCGTGAAGAGGTCGCGAGGGAAAGTCGTCCAAGCAATTGTATCTGTTATGGCAGTGAAGATCCAATTGAGTTCGCCAAGTGGTGTACGGCGATCCTTTAAATCTCCTGGCAATTGCATCACCATGTCTGGAGTGATATTGTTGGGAAGGTAGTGTGTCATGATAAAGTAGCGTAATGCAATGTCGATCGGGGAAGTTAGACATGATGTGAAAATATCTGCTGGCAACTCTGGACAGGATGGGAGGTGCTCGTGTGCAAGACAAGCAGCGAGCTGGAGGGAGTTCATGTAGGCCTGCATGCCGTCTGGATAACCCCCTCGGGTGGTGAAGACTTCTTGGTCACGACGCTCAGCGAAAACATTGAAATTGGTCAGAAGATTGCCGGCAGCAGAACAATCCCAGATGTACACGCCTGGAGAGCCGAGCCAGTTTTGCAATTCCATGAGCGAAACGGGGATGTATTGGGTGTAATTTCGATTAAAGCACCATAATTCACCACTGGGAGTTGGCTTTGGGACGCCGTGGCCGTTATAGTAAAAGCAGACAGTTTCGTCTTTCGCTTGCTTGCGCAACGTCATACAGAACCTGCGAAGGTCCTCATAGGATGGATCTAGAATGGGTTTGTAGGGAATTTTGAGACTTAGACCCTCAAACTGGTGTTGGAGGTTGGTTCCGATAGCTTCAAGGGCTTTGTGCGAAAGTAACGTGTGTGGATCCACCCAGCACTCGAGTACGGCGCAAGGGTTGGTCTTGATGACATCCGGTGGGTCCACATCTATGTTCAAGCATAAAACCAGGGCAGCGTTTGCGGTCTTCAGCTTCCCAGGAGCAGAACCGCGCCATGGAAAGAGCTTTGAAGAATATCCCGAACGCGGAGACGGGTTGCCACAAGTGAGATGACGTTTAGCGGACCAGTAAGGAATCCAGCCTCGCTCTGTGATGGCATCTGACCCCATCTCAGAGCTCTGCTTATCTCTCGCACCTTGCGCAGGAAGGAAAAAAACAGATGAGATTGCCTTCCGAGCCAACGCGGTCGGTATGACACTCACCTTGGAAATGCCGTCCGTTTTGCATCTGTGCGTCTACCAAATGTGCAGCGCTGGTGTCAGTGGATAGTACCTACAGTATTGACACACCGTCGCCAGCGACAGCTAGGCGGGTGTATTGCGTATGTGCTTCGTTGGCGCTGTACCGATTGGCATTAAACACAGGACGTGACAAATCTGTGACACGGTCTTGTCACACCCAAATCCTTATGTAAGGACCCGGGTCAATCCCTATATATGTTATATCCTAGTGCGGACAGAAATGGGCAAAAAATAGGCGTGATGTTCGATCCAAATCGGATATTTCGGGGCGAAAACATGACCAATGTCCGATATTTCATGCGGATAGGTAGCTCTACAGTGCCTTGCACTAAAAGGCAGCACCTCTGGGCTGGGCTCATTTTTGGTCCAAATGCCCTTAAATAAAAATTTTGATAGGAAATATAGGTTGAATTAGCGTAAACCTGCATTTTCAAAATTGACCCCTGATTATGTAATCGTTCACTTTTGGGACCCAAAAAAAATTGTGTATTGATGGTCATTTATTACAAATCTAAAGGCCCATTAGCATGTCACAGCTCTGTAGATATGGCTTGCTTGAAGCCAGGCAGGCTTAAGTTGTGCTAAGCTACCAAGTCAGTTGCTATGTCATGACATCACGTATTAACTCAAATAACTATGAGTGTATCCAGGTGTACAAATGGTACTAAATAAAGAGACAGGCAAGATCACTGTCATTGCTAGTGGCCATTGTGTCATTGGGCATCCTACCCACAGGTATCAGAGAGCTGACCTGTACTGTGTACAGGTAATGGGTATCATTGACAGGTATGTGGGTATGCATGCAGCACCTGCAGGTATGTCATCATCATTGTGCCACTGTGGCACTGGCTGGCCATGTCATGTTGTCATTGTTGTGTTGTGCATTGTCACTGTTGCCTCTGTGACACATCATTGTCATAGTCCCTGTG
>Ga0307518_10000904_pt1 | contig 22095 bp, 20 predicted proteins | sample 25_EM_MG_FD_203889 | JGI IMG/M metagenome (GOLD analysis project Ga0307518, IMG submission 203889) | Populus trichocarpa ectomycorrhiza microbial communities from riparian zone in the Pacific Northwest, United States - 25_EM | ecosystem: Host-associated > Plants > Roots > Unclassified | place...
GTAAGTTCCTTTTCTCCTGGTATTCCTTTCCTTCTGGCTAGGCAGAGCCAGGGCTCATAACCTATAGAAAGGTGGTGGTCTGCACAGGGAAGGTCTAGCCTAAAGAGAAGGGAGAAGGAGAGCTGTAGGTAACCTCAGTAGTCTGGCAAGCTACTGTTATATTAGTATATACCTGTAGGTAACTACAAGGTATCAGTAGGTAGTAAGTGGTTAGTATGAAAGGTACTCACCCTCAGTAGTCTGGCAAGCTACTGAGGGAACTATGGTACTAGGAACTCTACTCTAGTGCGATGCATGCTTATGTAAGTAGGTAAACATACCACAACAGTTCTGTTTATCTCCAACAGGTTGGTCTTACTACTAGTATTGAAGTCTGACGCAGCCCACAGATGCTTAGTAGACACACCTTGCAAGTCGGGCACTCCGAGGTCGACAAGAGACCTGACTGGACATCGCTCGGAGATTCTCGTTCAGATGAGGAACGAAATGGTCGTTGTCTGGGATGGGATGAAACAGGATTCGATTCCTGACGACGAGGGTGACATTCAGCAAGAGATATTTCCCGATCGCGAGAAGATTGCTAATGCTTTGAAAGCAGGCAAGGAACCAAAGGGCTTCATGGGTATGGAGGATGAGTCGAAGCAAATAGGGCACTGTCTGGCTTCTGCCGCAGTGAGTTCAATGTTCCAGTCTGTTCATCACACTCTCATCTGACTATCGCGTCTCGGCCGCTATTCTTCAACCGTCTTGGTTGCCTGGATCTCTTAGTAGTAAGCCACCCATCCACCCACAATCTCATACTGAACCCGCTCCTAGTGGTTGTCATTCAACGGCATTTGGTGAGTTCTTTTAATTTTATCCATTTCATGCAGCTATATGACAACTACTAACGATGATATCCACAAGCTCATGCTCAATGAAAGCGCGGCTACAAGTAGTGAGTTGTTTCATTCGATGCAACTACCTCCTTCCTGGATGCATCAGGACAACGACAAAGCATGCGCATGGAAGCACCTGACATATGACGAACGGATGTAGGCATAGGCTATCGACGACATCACAAGCATACGGACATGATAGTTCATTTATGATGATGCACTGATAGCAGGACTATGCGAGATGACACGCTGGTCAATGATGGCGAGCACCATACATACAAGTATTACATTGTGTCTAGTGTACTTGACTATTGTTGGAATGAGGTGCCGAGAACTTGGAACGTGTACAAGTCAAGTCATACAGATGGTGTGTGGCTCTCTACAATCTGGACTAAAACCACTATGCCTCATAACCATGCGCACTCGCCCAATGTGCAGCTCCGCAGTGGTGAGATTCGACAGTGCCTTCTCCACCTGCAAACGGCTGTATTGTAATTGTAGCTGATCACAATGGACAACTTGGTCTGCAAGAGACTTTTGAATGTGTCGTACTTTGCAATCGCTGATCGCTGTCTCTAAAAGTAAGTGCGCTTCAAGTGTATTGTCGGGGGTTGGGATTGTTGACATTCCATGCGCCTCCAGCTAGGCTCTACTGATTAGCTGGGATCCAGAATGTGGAAGCAGACCACTCACACCATACATCCGACTGGCCTGTACAAGAGTAGCGCTCTCATCGGATTGGTCTTCCTCTTGCTTCAGGACAACGGTTTCACGAGAAGGCAACGAATATTCTTGAGTATTCGGGAGTGAAGAGCTATCCACTCACGCTGAGGAAAGCTGGATGGAGGCTATAGAAAGCGGATGCAGTGAATAATCGCAGAATGTGAGTAGAACACTGATAACTCACTACTGGTCATCAGTATTGAAAAGTGTGAAGGTAATTTGGGGACTTGTACACACCGCTGCCGAGTTGTAAGCAACCTCGCAACCTCGCTTACTCGTGGGCATCACATCACCTCACCATGCCTAAGGTACTAAGGCGGAAGCTTCGTCAAGCAGCGAAAATGTCATTCTGTCCTGATTGTGGGAAGAGGTTCGCAAACGAGACGCGGGTCCTTCAACATATGAATCAGCCCTCAAATACTTGCGGCTCGTGGATGAACGAATTATCACAAGCATACCATAGCTATTCCCATGCAGCTGCTCAGATTTACATGCCTCAGTATCGGCCTTACTCTAATCGTGACATAGTTCCTGAAGTCGACGATGCACCTGCCTACGATGGATTTGCGGTGAACGAAGACCCTGCGTACAACCCAGATGATGGGCAGCAAGAGGATGCCCCCGGCTTAATTGTTGATGCTCACCCAAGCACTCCTTCTATCTATCCAGGCGGCACCACGTTCATGGACCAGTTTTTTGCTGACCAGTATGCTGGCTTTCGGCGAGAAAACTTGTATTATCCTTTCGCATCAAGGGTAGATTGGCAGCTCGCCTCATGGCTTCTTCGCTCACGTCTAAGTATGGCGGCTATTGACAACTTTTTGTCTTTGGAACTGGTATGTCGATTTTTTTTAAATTCCTTCCTTGAAACCGACTCGTATCACAGATCAAGCAACTGCCAATTTCCTTTCGATCTGCAAAGGAGCTAAGGTGTCGCATAGAAATGCTACCATCAGGTCCCAGGTGGAAATCGCACATTCTTCGCCCCGAAGTCTCGACTAAACGCAAAGTTGCGATCTACTATCGTGACCCAATCGAATGTCTTCAATCCCTCCTCAGTCACCCACTGTTTGCGCCCCACATTTCTTTTGTCCCGCGGAAAGTATGGACATCAGCTGCATGCATTGTTCGTGTCTACAAAGAATGGTTGTCGGGTGATCATGCCTGGAATTTACAAGTAAGTGGATGATTTCAAGTTCTCGATGTCATTCTGACTTCCCCAAGAATCAGATTCCGAATGGTGCCAGTCTTCTTGGCATTGTCTTGTCCTCTGACAAGACCAATATTTCGGTGATGAGTGGGAACAGGATGGCACACCCCCTCCTCCTCAGCCTTGCTAACATTGACGCTGATGTCCGTTCCAAGGGATCGTTACACGCGCACATCCTCCTGGCACTTCTACCCGTTGCGTCCTTCATTCATAAGACAACACGCGTTTGCAGCCTGTTGTCCGACCGCCTCGTACATGAAAGTCTCGACTTCGTGCTGAAGCCCCTCAAAGTCGCTGCTGCTGTCGGGATTATGATGAGCGATCCCATCGGTAACTTACGTTACTGCTTCACCCCCCTTGTCGCATATACTGCTGATACACCCGAGCAGTGCCTACTTGCAGGTGTCAGTCCCAAGGCGTCCCCGGTTTCAACCGCAACATACAAGGAATTTGGAGATGTTGATTCCCATCCTCCACGCACAGCTACCAAGACCCTGGACGAGATCGAACGAGCATGTGCTGAGGCCAATCCGAGCAATTTTGAGGAGTTTCTGAAAGTCTGTAGGCGCCTCTTCCTCAATGGGGTACACATGCCATTTTGGCGTAACTGGGCGCTTTGTGATCCCTCAATTTTCTTCCCTCCAGAGGTATTACACATGTTTCATCGTTTATTTTGGGACCACGATTTACAGTGGTGCATCTTTGTTGTCGGACCGGAGGAGCTGGACTACCGATATTCTTTGATCCAAATGCCAGTTGGATATCGCTCGTTTGCAGAAGGTGTATCTAAGCTAAAACAAGTGACAGGTCGCGATCATCGTGCTGTACAAAGGTACATTATTGGGGCCATCGCAGGTGCAGTTCCCATGAAGTTCTTAGCTGCAGTCGTTGCCCTTCTGGACTTCCGCTATTTAGCTCAGATGCCTCGTTTCGACGACAATACTTTGCGTAGAGTCGAAGTGGCGCTACGCACATTCCATACCAACAAGGCTGCTATTATCACTGCTGGTGGTAGGCAGGGCAGCAGAGGGCCTCTTGACCACTGGGAGGTCCCCAAGCTTGAACTACTACAGCATGTCATGCGATCTATTCACGCTTCTGGCGCTATCATGCAATGGACAGCTGATGTCACAGAGCATGCCCACGTTACTGAAATCAAGCATCCCGCGCACTGTGGAAATAATCAAGATTATTATGCGCAGATTGCCCGACATCTCGACCGCAGTGACAGGTGCTTTCAATTCGACATTGCCACACGACTCGCATCCGTTGAACAAGGAGGGTCAGGAGAAGAGGATGAGGACCCGGAGGACGAACACGAGCCTGATTCCGAAGTCCTTCGTGTCCTTCATTATTACTCCCCAACTGCCACAGTTATTAACTATTTCGAGATCACCAAAGAGGTTGCTAGCGGTATCATCCCCAATACTTTACTCCCCCACAGAATATTCGCCTCGCCCACTACAGCATTTCGCCTCGCCAACAAGCCATAACTATGGACCACAATTGACAAAGCATCAGAAGCATATGGCCTGGCTAACTTACGGTTGGCTGTTACCGATTACTTTTGCCGTGTCAATCAGACAATGCAAGCCACTCTCACCACCGAGGGGATGCAGATTTGGTTCAAGGTTCGAGTCCAACATCCAAGCTATCACAACCGGCAGTCACTGGAGCCTCCCCAAAGCCTTCTCGCTTCTCCCCCCTCACTGCGGCTTCCCAATGGGCGATATGACTTCGCTATCATCAGCCAAACAGACCAAAGTGACTGGCCATCAAATGGCCTCACAGGTATGTTTGGATGTGTAAACTTTCTGATGTATGTTTATCATCTTACAGGACATAATGTTGTGCAAGTTCGCCTCATTTTTCGTCTGCTTCGCAGTGATATTTTCCTTGCTTACGTCCAACGTTTTAATGCTACAATTGACAATGCTGCTGGCATGCACGTACTCAAACGTGCAATCCAGAATAATGGTACCCGTGTTGGAGAAGTTCCATTGCGCTACATTCATTCACCAGCTCACGTTATTCCACGTTTTGGGAAAGAGGCAAATCCACGGCTCACACTTCACACTGCTTACGAATTATCGAATGAATTCTGGCTCAACAAGTATTGGAACAAGGAATTTTTTTACGCTTTGTCACTTAGTACTTAGTAGATTGTTTTCTTTGTGGATGAATTTGTAATTTCAAATGTGCGCCATGTTGATTTGACAACACCGGGATCCCCTTGTGAACGTCATGAATATTCCTCGCCCTCCAATCCCTGCTCAACATGCAGCGACACAAACCACTCCTCTCAAGCTCAGAACAACATCTGTTCCTACCACGGGAAGAATTTTCAAGGCAGAGGAAGTTAATCAAGACCTTCTCATTGAACTGGAAGATGCCACCATTGACGAGGACCCACTGACGGGCATTCACTACATTCTCGACGTATGCAACGAAACTTCACCCACAACGACAGTCAATCTTCCATCAGACGAAGCATCCACTGAAAATTACATCCTTAGAGCTCGGCAACAAAAATCTTTATTGCAATGATCGCTGGGAGCCAACAATGATCCCTCAACTGTTGAGATCTCCATTATCTACTGGTTCGTCTCAGGATCCCTCATTTACAGGTTCATCATGGGGTCACGGGTCATCGAGGGGCCGGCAGGGTCGGGGGCGAGGGCGAGGGCAGGAGCGGGGTCGTGGCTCATCTTGGACTTGCTCGCATATTCCAGATCATGCTGGAGGTGGTGTCAGATGTGAGATCGTGCAAAGGCGCATCCCCGAAACTTCACAGGAGGAGACCATCGCGGGGACATTCCTGCCTACCACTGGCTCAGAAGAACAACACGTTGCAAGTTGGTTGAACAAGATCACGCATGCCCTAGAGGACTTCGTCCCTCTTCCCCCTCTCCCAGAATCTGTACACCCTGACAGGGCTGTCACACGTTCTCTTACTGCCAAACACCGTCGTGTCTGGTCCTCGGAAACATCCTGCAAACCGATCAAAGATGACTTACTCCCTCTGAAGCCAGACTTGGTCCTACAGGAGCCCCCTGAACTTGCTTTTGGGCCTCATCAGGAATTCTCTTGGAAGAATGTCATCTCCTTTATGGAGTTGACTTCTTCCGCTTACTCACACTCTGACAGCATGAGGACCATTCGCAACGGTGTCATGCGCAAAGCCTACGCTATTTTCGCATCCCAGCCGAATCGACGCTTTTTATTTGCAATGTCCATCGCAAAGCAAGAGTTTCATGCCCACATGTTTGACCGTGCCGGAGTTGTCCATACCCGTCCCTACAACATACACCGTCACCCATGTGTGCTATTGCGTATGTTTTCTTTTCTGGCATTCGGTCCATTAGATCAAATTGGATACGATACCACTTTCATACCTCGACAACTTTCGTCACCACACCCTCGTGCTATCTATGTCAAATCCACAGCGTACAATGTCATCGATCAGATCTTCTACAATTTCGTTATCCATGGTCGGGGAACCGCATGTTGGCATGTCTGCCGTAACAAAGAAAACTATGTCATCAAGGATTCATGGACTCACGAAAGTCACTTGAACCGTGAGGCGGATATCCTCAGCAAAATCCGGGGGTTGAAAGGTGTTCCACGACTTATAGTTGCATGGACTGTTCAGATCGGGGGCTCAGATGATCGGACAGACATTCGCCGTTGGTCCCTTTCTTTTCCTAGCGATATTCGAGTTCACCACCGGCTCCTCATGCAACCAGTTGGTCTCCCCTTGTCAGACTTCAAGTCTATCCACAAACTTCTTAGCGTTCTCATCGATATCCTTGACAGTACGTAACACATTCAATACTTGGTTAGCAACCTAATAGTGTTCGTAGCCAACATGGCACTTTTTGAGAAGTTTCACGTTCTCCATCGTGATGTTAGTGTTAACAACACCATGATATACGTTGCCGATATTCCTGAAAGTGAGGGTAACGAAGATGAAGTCTGTGGTAGTGAGTCTTCCAATGATGGCGGTCCCAACAATGAAGGCTTTTATCGTTCGGAGGCCCTTAGCGACGAAGCTGTGGAGAACCAAGAGGATAGGCATGCGCAGTGGGATAGAGACAGGCAGAAACAAATACGGGCTGGCACCTTGCGTAGTGGTCTCCTCATCGACTTCGACTACGCGACCGATCTTGATCAAACCCCTTCCTCGGTATCTGGTGACCGCACTGTAAGAATCCCCCCAATTTTTCCTATTCTTACTCATGAATTTCCATCAGGGAACAATCCCATTCATGTCAACCAACATTCTTCTCAACTATAAAAAGGGAGGGACAATGCACACCACCAGCGATGACCTGGAATCAGTGGTGTATATTCTTATCTGGATGTGCATTCTTTATGCTGGACCAGGAACACTTCGGAAAGACAAGCACGTCAGTAATACGGTCCTGAAGCCCTGGGTCATGGTGGCCAACAATCTCGATGTGGTGAACCTCGGGGCCATCAAGACAACACTAAAATCTGATCCAAATATCGTGACCGACGAATTTACTCCATTCTTTAAGCCCCTCTGCCCAATTGTTGACAAACTCCTCATACAACTCGGGCAATTTTCCACGATTGACCATAGGCTTAATTACAGAGCTCTCAGGAACATTTTGTTGGAGGGCTTTGGCACAGTGGAGGGGGTACCAAACTGGAGTGCCGCGAAAGACATATATGGCTATGGTCTACTGCAACGGGTGGAGAAGCGTAAATTACCCTCGTACGTGACAAGTGCCAGACATGAGTCATCTCGGCCTGCTCGTCGGGCTCGTCATTGCTGAACTTTGGTCGAACTTTTATTGTTGCATCATATCTACATAGTCGCAACTATTACATGTGGACTATGTCCTATTCAACTTGCCATACATTGCTCTTTCCGAGCAGTAACTTTGACGAAAGGACATCGAGACAGGTAAGTACATAAAAGGCAAAAAGTTCATTTACCTCGTCAAGGTCTGGTTTCAGCCGAATATTGCTGTTCGACTCAATATCCAGTCTGCGCAACCAAGCGATGAGTCAGTAAGTCATCTATTCTATTCTCATTCAATCCCAGTTGACTCACCTGGCTTTGTTTCTCGAAGAATGGACTCATCAGTGAGGCCCGAGCCGGTGAGTGATATTTTCATTCGCAAGTCATGATGTTTTACCTCAGTTATTTGACGACAGACTACGTCTTCACAGTTCAGCCGAACATGTAACCCAGCCTGGTTGACCCACAAGTTTGAGCCAAAACACGCAGCTTCAGCGTGTAGCGCACAATATTAAGGTGGGCTGAGCTGAATTTTTTGAACTGTGACCCCATTTCTTCCACGTAGATGGCTGCATACGATCCGAAGAAGCGTTCGACTTTTCAATCTGAAGATCTGTCTCCCGTGGAAGTGGGTCCCGGTACTCGTAAAAAGCAGAGGAAAATGAATCTCAATCTCAGCACTGGTAAGTTTTCGAGTGTTCAAGCAGATTTCTCTCAATTCCTTTATAGATGGCACTGACGCCCAGAACGTACGCCGCTCCTCCAGGGCGACCAAGGGGAGTGGTGGTCAAATCGCTCAACTTCAATATATTGAGCGCATTCAGTCAGAACGGACTTCCTCCAAGACATCTCGTGTGTCTCAGCTCGACATGGCCACTGCTAACGAACCGTTGAACCCCATGGCACCAACGAAGCCGAAGCCTCACATCAAGCATTCCTCTGCTTCCATGTGAGGTGTTGATGATTATTCAGACGTCTGTTCGGTAGGAGAGTTTCCCTCATTATGGGTTCAACTGCTGACAATCGAATCAGGCCAGCCAATACCCACAGGAGCCTGCACCCCTTGACAGACTGCCCCCACCTGCATATCAAGCAGCTGTGGAAGGTTCTCGCTATGGATTTCATTCTGCAAACTCGGAAAATCAACGTGGAAGAGACGATGTCCATACTCCTGCCACCATTTCTGTTTCTCTTCACTCTTGTGGGGGGTCCGTTGCCCCAACTTCTCATAGAGGGTCCGTTGCCCCAACTTCTCGTGGGTGGTCTGTTGCTCCAACTTCTCGTAGGGGGTCCCCGACTTCTCGTGGGGGGTCTATCGCTCTGACTTCTCGTGGGGGGTCCGTTGCCCCGACTTCTCGTGGGGGGTCTGTTGCCCCGACTTCTCGTGGGGGGTCCGTTGCCCCAGCTTCTTGTGGAGGGTCTGTTGCTCCGACTTCTCGTGGAGGGTCTGTTCCAATTTCACGCAGAGGTTCTACCGCTCCAAGTTCATGCGCGGTATCCAGTCTGAGTTTTCATAGCGGATCTGTCCACGGTGCGCCCATGATGCAGCCTCTAAACTTAGCGAATTGCTCATCAACATATTCTTGTACCGACCACAACAGGCACCCTGCAGCGAAACACATCTTTCACTTCACCCAACTTCGCTGCGCTTCGTTCTCCCTCACCATTTGACTTTAATTCTGATGATTTTGAAAGCCAGGTACCGGCCGAGTGGTACCATAAACGCGCATTGGCCCATGCCAACCATTTCCCTGTTGAGGGTACCCATATCGAACAACCCGATGTAAGTGCACTGCTCCTTTCACACTCGCTATTCAATATTTTATTGGGCAGGATCTGGATATCGATGAAGTATCTCCTGATGAAGATGATAGGGCGGCCGAGAGTTTGATTCAACAACATTGGTGCACAGGTGAACATTAGTTGTCAGACAGCGTTACATGTGTCCACTTAACTTACTCTGCAGAACCTCAGTCTCAATTGCAAAGCTCTCACCGCTCCCCAAGCTACAGCACTCCTCCGGTAATTGGTAAGTTGTGACTTCGAATAGAATGTAGCTAACGTTGTCTTATTCAGATCCTGTGCTACTTGCAGGGGAGGACACGCCCAAAACTGATGTAGTCAAAGAACATCACCGCCGAAATGGTTTCCCGCGTGCTCCAGATCCTCAGCGGCTATGCGACATTCATTCAGGACATCAGGACCCTCCCTTCTCACAAGATCCACCATTGTCCGAAGGTCCTGTTTCAGGTATCCCTGTGTCACCACCCGGTGAACTAACTGGTCCGGCAACCAAATTTCGTTCTTACCCTCACAAGTTCCGCGAGGTTGTCGAACGTGCTAAACAACTTGTGCAATGCGATGCCGCTCTGGATCCCTTCCCAATCAAGGCACTGTTCTTAGACAAGAGTAGTATGTATATCACTGAAGCAATTGCTGAACGTGCGGAGAAGAGTGTGTTAGTTCCACCAGGTAAGTATTGTGCTACCCTTCAGTGAACAAATCATTCACTGATACACTGATAATGGACAGGATACTGGCCCCAGTACCGCGAAGAACTCGGTGTTTTGGTAAGTTATTTTCCACTCTCCTATTGACATAATTATATGTTCGTCAGCTCTGGGAAGCCTCCATGACGTGGCGATCAACAATCAAAGCCAAGGCTCGTGAATACGTCGTGCGACATTATCCCTTGGGTAGCAACAAATCATGCGAGGAGAATTTGGCGAATGCGCAAGAGCTCATCCGCAGAGCAATGTTCATCAGGGATGGTGTGGAACCAGATGTTTGTTCCCTGCATTTTGCATTGCCTTGAAGTGTAATTTATTTTGCAGGGTACCACAAGAAACATGGCGTCTCCAGCTCTGGCTGGCCTCATTCTCGAATTTTTTTACACAGGAACCTCTGCGCTTGCTGGTCTCTTTCCAGAAGTTTTCGCACAGGAAGTCCCCAAGTCTGTTGTCTGCCTTGCAGCAACAGCTGTGAGTACCAGTTTTTTACTTGCTTTCATACTGATGCTATCTTTCACAGCTGCGAGCTGCTATCGACGAGTATACGATCACAGGAGTCCGACAAGACCGCCCATTCGAGTACAATATCTATTCCAAAATTTTTACACAGCTTATGGGTATGCAAGCCAAAATTGACGCCAATAGCAAGCACGCTGCAATGACTCGGACGCTTAGAATTCGCTGGGCAACTACTGGGCAGTGAGTCAAGTCCATGTATTCTCATTATATTTCTTGATTCATTCTGCAGTGTATCTTCTATGGATGGCGACAATATGACCGCGGGCGAAGATGATTTCGATGTCATTCTGGATTGAGGCTGACGTGTTCATTGGTTATTTGTCCTGTTTTTACTATTGTGTATTCCTTTGATGAGGTCGTGTGAAATGCTATGAATCGTTTTGCGTGTCTGTGCAGTGTGGGATTTGTGTGCTGTCAATGAGTGCAACATGAATTCACAATGCTGTCAAGCATCTTGCTACACAGTACTTGGGAGAGAAGTAGTTGGCCTGGACATCCCTAGCAAACTCTGTAATAGTAGTTACCTTGCTGTGGAGTCTGTGGTTCTGTACAAATCTGTATAATCTCTGTACAGCATGGGGTTGGTTTGCTGATGTAGAGAGTTCCCTGGCTAGGTGAAAAATATGTAACAACGAGAGAGGTAGCTAGTCTCTAACACAGTCACAATAGAATCTTCTCAGGCTGAATCAATCACCTAGCAATGGGGACTGGATTTCAGGAAAAGACTGTCCTACAACGACAGAGGGTATCGACTTAAATACAGTGCGGGACAGGTACGGGTAACGAGAGTGGTCAGGTAACTGTACAGAATGAACGGGCTAAGAGATAGACTAGAAGCGAGTAACGACAGACTGGAGTGAGTCCAGAACAATGATAGTATAATCAACATTAGTAATCGGAACTGGGTATCCGCTGAGTAAGGACGAGATCCTTACAATCCGGAACTAAAGAAAATACGTAGTACACAGTCCTCTACTACATGGCTCCTGAACACCAAGCCAACGGCTTGACTGCAGCGAACAAAGGGGTTGGAATAGTATGAGTAGTATAAACGGTAGCATCACCGAACTTTTGCCACCGGCTTTGATGATCTGGCGCACCATCTGATAGAGGGTAAAAAAAAAGCGTCAGGTTGGGTGCAGGACTCACAGCTCCCATCGCCTCTGCGGGGTTTCGGCCATCCCGTAGTTACTATTGTGCCGCGCTTCCCTTCTATATAGTAGAAGTCAGAACAGCGTACAACCATTGTTATCAGATTTTTGTCTTTCAGACGAGTGGCCAGATGTTTTAACACAGTGGTGTCGAGGTCGTTCAGCGACAATGCAATAGCATCATAAAGAACCAGAGTGTGGCTGTTGCAATGATGCAAATCGTGGTGAACAGCCTTGATGTGATTGCCTTCCATATTGCAACTATCTTTATGGCGGATGTTGTGCTCGACAGAGACCTCAGATTCGTCGATATCAGCATCATCCAACATATTACCGTCTTTTTTGAAAGTCCCATCTTCACCCTGAAAATGGCCATAATCACCCAACTGTTTCTATCAGACTTCGTGGCAGACAGGGAGTATGCTTCCACTCACCCGGATCGTCGACTTTGCACGTACAAACTGCACTTCATACGCTCCAAACTCCACCTTAAACTGCTCTTCAAACTTGGCTTGCAGCGAATCCACGAATAATTCATACACAGGATATTTGGGGAACAATGGAACAACATCCCTCGAAAAACTCGCAATGCCATGGGGAATAGTGAACTATGAAAAGTCCCATAGTCAGATATGAAGGCCATAAAAATGAATCCACTGACGTCAGCATCCAATTCCTTCCAAACCGGTGTACAACCGTCTCCAGGGCATTGAATAATGTCAATCGTGACTGAGCAACTATCCGGTGATAACTGGCCATAAACTGTCCTAATACTAGCAGTTTTTGACCAAGAGAACAGGTGGGCGTGTTTGACCACAAGCGTGCCAAGAGGGTGGCCTGGATCCTTTACCATGTCGAAAACTTCCTCAGATAAAACTTCCTCAGATACTTCTCGTCGGACACGACTGAACACATCTCTAGCATACGCGTGATCTGCAAAGCGCCCCGACGATACTGAATCATCGGAGAAGAATTGTACCGAATGCACACCGTATCGGGAACGGAAAGCGACTGCAAAGCAGGCTTTGGCTTTAGGGTTCTTGTAGACGACAACAACGTAGTCCTTGATTCCTGACAGGGTGAGAGTGTTACCTTGCCGCTTCTCCTCAGGGAAGGTGTATTGTGGGGTGAATTCGTCATGAGAAAGTGCGTTGTCGCTCAATAAGATTTTGAAATCACTTTGAGGCGGGTCACAATAAGGAAGAAGGACCCAGTTGTAGCACTGCGCCTCAGCCTTCAGGGATGAATCAGATTTGTCGAAGGATCTGGAGTAGTGATTAGCTTCGGTGCGCGCAAGTGTGACAGTTAGCGGGCGTCGGTCCGACTGCGACCCGGTCCGACAGCAAGCCAGCTTTGCTTTGAAGAGTACCACCCTGCCATTGGGGTTACGATAAGGAGTGAGCGGCAGCCATATCTGGATACCAGGATTTAAGGCTCGATCGAGTGTCCGCAGTCGCTCCTCGGGGATCTCTAGGAGTTCATCTTCTGTAGTTCCAAGTATGAAATCCTCGGGGATTCTTGCTTGTTCCTCCTGGGGGATGTTGCCGATGGTGTGGAGGAATTCACCTCGCTCCATTTTGACAACATCGACACAGTTCCGAAAGCAACTTGGGTCATCTGCGAGAATGTCAGAATGCCCTGCGGTCGTAGATGGGTGCCAAGCAAAGATGCTCGGATCTTTGTATTTTAATATAATTTCCAACTGTAGGCGGCGAAACGCGTCTTTTCCTTCCCCGTACAACAACGACATCTCCACACCGAACAGCCCCAGCAACGAATATGCTTGGTCCTCGACTAGTGATGCTCTCCGATCAGCGGCCCATGACATGATCTGTGCAACGCTGGGACGCTCTGCGAGGCTCTCAGATAGGCCATCCTTCAAGATGTAAGCTGGAATCCGTGTTATCTTCGACAAAGTGAACGCGAGATCCTTTTTGTCCCCGATGGGTTTCCAATTTCGGTTGAAGAAGTAGACGACTCTGGGAGCGACGAGCTCTTGGAGTGTCCAACTTCTGGAGAACCATCTTGGCCAGCCTCCAGACTCAGGAAACCGCTCCAGATCGGGGACTGTAGGGACCATATCGTCGACATCATGAAGGCACACGTAGCATTCCTCGGCGTCCTTGAACCACCCGAATGAGCCATTCACTTTAGAACGGCTTTCATCGTCCATACAACAAACGTCAACCCAAATCCAGTCCAGTTTGTGCTTGCTTGCTTGCTCGCTGCTGCGCAGTATTTTTTGGTACCCTTCGTGGTCACGTTTCTCGCCGAGCATGCCCTTGACCATCACTGCGAGGTTTTCCATTTCTTCCGACTGTATTTCCTTCTCTGATGCACCCCAGCAGTGCGACAGTATGGCATATCTTTTCTTGCTGTGCACTTCCTCCAGTAACGGCGTTCCAAGCTTAGGTTCTTTCCCCTCCAAGATGCTGTTATGGAAGTCGAGAAATGCTGATACGTTGATCAGGCGCATTCTGTGTCAGCAACAAATGTTTCAGTCCTCGATAAATATCAAGGCAAAGTTCCCGTACTTGAAGGGAATTATGTCAAGTCACTGAGAAAGGTTGAGCCAAGGAAAACAAGAATGTCCGTTACTTCGGTGGAGAAAAGCCTTACCTTGGTGGTTCTTTGACTGACCAGTGTAGCGCAGTCGATGGTCAAAGGAATGTTGGAGTTGTCTTCTGGGTCTCAACTGAAACCGATGGAAGGGTAAGGTACAAAGATCAACAGCTGGGCTAAGGGTATTGTCTTGACTGCGCTCATTTTGGGGCCCTTCTCACAGGAAACGCGACGATGGCATTGAATAATTCACTATAATTCGCCCACTGTTCAATCCTTATCTTAATACATATTTACAATTCACTGAAGAGCAGAGGCTACTGTCTCAGTGGGTAAAAAGCCAGTGCGTTTTTCTTCAGAATTGTCCTTGCATTCCTGCAGATTGTGGGGAGATGCTGTAAACATTGTAGGCCCTGGATGCGGCTAGTCAACATCAACCTGTATTACGGTTTCTGATTCAAATCAAGGGCAATGAAGACGGAAGTGATGATTGGTCCTGCTTGTCAGCATCAGCAAAACCTGACTTCGCTAACCTAACTTGACAGCATGTAAATAGACCTACTTTGCGTGCTTGGAGTGCTTTGCGGCGTGCTTAGCAATGTGTTTGCCTGATGGCGGCCCTACTTAACGTCCTCTTTTGAATTCTCTCGTTTCTTCGCTCATTTAATCAGTTGAACTTGTTGACGATTTACAAATGACTAGGTACTAAAGAGTGGAAATGCGACTACTCCAATTTATCGCATCAAGAACTGATTTTTCAGGTCCTGGCCCTCACCTTGAGATCTATGTTCCTGCGACCGCCATGACCCTAAAACACAGATAATATCTATTCAATTAGTACTTGCATCACGAATTGCAGGATCGCGCGCACCGTCGTAACGGGCAATGTGCATTGTATGGCGCGCCATCAGTGACATCCGTAAGGATCGTGCCCATGTACAACAGGCACTGATAGAGGGAACCTAGTTATTTTCGCCATTCGGGTCAAGTGTACGAACTTGTGGCTTACTTCGGCTCGGGTCTCTCGCACTCTTCGATCTACTGTCGTGTCGGTGACGACACGCGCTATAGCCTGCTACACATTGATCAACATCTCGACGAATAACAACTCACTTGCCTTGGCCAGTACTTGTGTTACCTCGTGACTGACACCCAACCAACACGCTAGTAAGATCTACGATATAAGTGTTGTAAACTTGCATAAAAACATCCTTTGCTGCAGTGGTACCTTTCCTGTAACTTTTTCTTCCTTGGCTCGTTGCACATCGCCTTTCAATTTGTCAATGTCTTTTTGGAGTTCTATTGCGTCTTCCACAATCAACCGAATGCGGCACCTGGGAAGGATCACATCATGAGGATCAAACAACTTTTAACATGTAGCATAGTGCAGACCTATTCCCATGCACATCCCATGTACTTTCCTCCATTTTTCGGGGTCTAAGATAACAAGATTCGGGATCAAATTGATCGAGAATCGCAGTAGATCATGCTCACGATCTAAGTATTTTCCGTGATTTTGCATAGACATCACTCATAACCTGAAGAAGCTAGTACCCAATAAATACAAGAAAGTTTTGTTCATCTGGGAACGGAAAGATTCTTACCTCTGGACCAAAGGTCTTTGAACTGAGCTCCTCCACCTTAGAGCCTACTTTTTCCAGGACAAATAGAAATGGCGAAGGGTGTTCGTCTGTGACAATCCCCTCAATCAACTTCTTCATTACTGTCTCAACACGCGAGACAGTGTTTTTTGTTATTTCGTCGTTGGAGGACATGATGCAGCTGCCTGAGAGCTATGTTAGCATCAGAATGAGGTTAGAAATACATGGGGATATATTTTTAGGTAGGAAGTAAGGGCCACACACTACCTCCATCTGTTATGCTTAAGGTGCTTTTCCCCACAAATAAAGGCAGTTCTTTGAAAAATTCCACATCCCCAATCTAGGCATTCCAAAGGCGGTTGAATAAGCTGGAAATGAAGCAGAGGAACAAGGCACAAACGCACAAAACCACTGAGACAACCACCGCCAAATATATTTGCAAAATATTTGATGGCAGCCTCCTTTCTCTTGTTGGCTAGCTGCAAGTTGTACTGATTGGCCGATTTACAAGGGCAATCCATGACAAAACATACCGGTGAGACAAGTGCACCAAAGTGAAGCCTACATTATGGCCTCGACATAAGCACCACATGATGACAAGATTTCACTTGGCCAGCTTACCTGATTTCATCCAGTTGTTTCCTTGCTTTATCGCGCTGATCCGTCGCACTTTGGTTGAAAGTGCCAAACTAAAATAACACCAAAATGAGATCGGGTGTTGACCTTGGAAAAACAAGAATACACCAACGGCTTGCCAGTCGAACAAATGACAACCAGTATTCTCCAAACCAACAATCCGGATTGTGCACATATTGTCCAATTGCTCAGAAATCAACTCTATACCGTGAATATTGGGAATATCGGATCGAGGAAAGTAGTAGCGGTTGACCAAGGAAACTGGCCGAGTAGTAATGGACCCGGAAACATCAGAGATATAGCGGGCTTGTTCCAGCCCATTTCTGCGTACATGTTGATATACTTGCTGGATGTGGTCTTCCCAACTTCCTGGAAACTCGTCACATATAATGTCAACAGAGTGGCTGCCAAAGTGGAAATGAAGGACAACCGAAAAGCAAGTGCTGTGATCGCGATGCACATAGAAGATGATGGCACAATCATTGGTGCTTGAGAGTGTGACAACATTGTTTGTTGATGTCATATCAGAAGGGAAGATGGCGTGTTGGAGGAAAGCGTGCTTCCAAAAATCCAGTTGGAAAGTGAAGGTGTGTTGGAGTCCTTCGTAAGGAAGAAGAAGTTTCCGGAACTCCAGCTTCACATACAAGGGCGTTCCAAAGTCACCGAAATATCTGGAAAAGTGAGATTGGAAGGACCCGAGGATGATAGTTATAATCCGGGATTTGGATTTGTCACGGCATGCCAAGTTGGCTTCGGAGAGCCACGAAGAACCTCGGTAGGGCGTGACTGGTAGGTTAATTTGTATACCAGCATTAGTGACAGAGAACTTGCGCAACCGCGTTGATTCTGCGACTTCACGCAGTTTACCTTCCGGGATCTTGACAAGCTCGTTCTCTGGGATGTTGTTTCGGAGTTCATCGATGAATTCACGGGGTTCTATCCTAACGATGTTAGAACAGTCCCCAAAATCGGATGGGTCGCCCGCTAAGAAGCTGCTAGAGCATCCCGACTCCCTTGAGTGACCCCACGCAAAGATAGTCTGGTCGTTGGATTTGCGGATGATCTCCAGCTGCAGGCGCTGAAACGCGTTCTTCCCCTCCCCATACACCATCGGCATATTGACGCCAAGCAGGCCCAGCAGTGAATAGGCTCGATCTTCATCCTGCATAGTCCGTCTATCAGCAGCCCACGACATGATTTGAGCGACGCTGGGAGGTTCTGCGTACATCCCATCTTGTAATACTCCAATGGGGATACGAGTTATCTTGCTCAGTGTTTCTGCGTCTTTGCGCTTGTTGCCAATTTGGGACCAATCCTTGTCGAAGAACCGCACTTCTTTCGGGGCGACAAGTTCCTGTAACGTCCAGCCACGTGAGAACCATCTTGGCCAGCCGTTGGATTCGGGAAAACCTTTGTCGTTACATGTGGTGGGAAAGCCACTGGCAACGTCGTGGAGGTACGCATAGCATTCTTGTGATCCAGAGTACCATCGAAACATCGAGTTGATTGCTTCCGACAACTCGGTACTGCTCGCTTTGTTAATGCAGCAAGTGTCAACCCAAACCCTCTCCAATTTATCATTCCGAGCTTGAAGGCAAGTACGACGTATTTTCTGGTATCCGAGGCGCTCGCGAACTCCGCTCTCGTCCAATTCAGCTTTCGTCATATTTGTGATCTTCTGCATCTCCTCAAATTGGATCTCTTGCGAGTTAGGGTCACTCCAGCAATGTGACAGTATTGCATATTTTGTCTTTGCGAGCTCTTCGCCATTGACGTTAACTAGAACTTTGGACCCGGAATGAGGCTTCCCTTTCTCCTCTAACTGGAAAAAGGCTTTCACATCGATAAGGCGCATACCAAGTCAGCTATCAATAGGTCAGCACTTATAAGTGAGTCGTAATGCCGCATACAATAATATGAGTGTATCACTATAGAAATGTGTCGATCGAAGAGATCGCAAGGGATGATGTGCCGATACGAGAAAGAAGACTGTAATTTGCGTAGTTTCCCGGCTGAATGGAAGTCCAGACGCTGGGAGGGATGTGAAGAGTAAGTACCTGGAAGGTGTAAGTTACCTACCCGGTCTTGTTTGCAAGGAAACAGCCAATAGAGCGGTGGGCAGCAAACTGGTCAGTGGGTGTGTTTAGTGCAGAGTCGATAATGATCTTCTCACAGTAAGCGCTTGATCTTTTATGGGCGCGTCTAGTGACATATTTAGCAGGATCCAGCCCTGCGAGGGCGCTTCGAAGTATGTTGTATACAAAGCTGCCGTCAGGCTCCAGTTTGTGTCCAGTCGAGTGGGAAGACTGCGAGAAGTCCTAGTTATTGTAACCAACGGACTCAAATACCAAGAAAATACCAATCTGATGGCAGCAATTTTATGTGGGTCTGAATGTCCTGGGTTCTGAGCGACCTAAGTGCATGAGAATAGCAAGAAAATGTCAGGGGTCGGTACATACTCTGCAGTCAGACCATATCACTGAGACTAGTCTCAGACCAGACGTTACAGTGCTCCTCGGCATACAAACGTCGAAGTCTCCGGCGAATGCCGAGGAGTACTCAACATATATTTTCAGACACATTCCAGGCTACTACCAATTGATCAATCCAACCACAGGCCATTCCAAGATGTGTGTGATGCTGATTCAAGGACGTTGGGGTGTGAGTTATTATTACAAAAAATACAGGTGTATTTACGATGCTGTCTTGAGATCCACCACTCACCTTGAGGCAACGATACACCAGAACGCATGATCTTGCCCCCAAGACAATACGCGATCCCTTGCCAGCGATAACCCGACAGCTCACCACCCGTTTCTCTTTTTCTAGTAACTCGCGTATACTAACCTGCGGACATACACTTTTCCTTGCCGTGTACTCATACCAGATCTCTCGACCCCTCGTTCCCATAAAGACATGCTTTCCATGATACAGACCCCACATCTGAACGGCTCAGTGATCAGTCGTGATTCTCGGAGCGCGAACGCGCACATTTGTCGTAAAAGCGCGATACTAATGAAACCACAAACACCGTGCATAGCGGCGGAAAGGACAGTGGTTACGATGATGTCCACAGTATATTCCTTGGCCTCGTGCTCGTTATCCGCTGCATACGGAAATGTGGTTCACGCAGAGGTTTGCTATGTATACCTGGTTGATGTGGACAGCACCGAGGCCCGGAGGCGCCGGAAGATAGCACGTTTCGGCGCAGCAGATGGTTCAAATACACGTGGACGCGTAAGGAGGTGCTTGGTCCAGAGAGCGTTCTTCTTTTCTAGCGATTGGTCAATGGTGGGCACCAAAATTAACCTTGCGAATGCGACGTCAGACATGATGGGTATTCAGATATTCATTGCGGTGCCCTTCTATATCATAAAGCACCCGCATTGCACCCAGGGTGTCATGAGCAAGAGGACCCAATGACGAGGACAAGGTGTACTCGCTGATATGTAGGTCCCTTCGGTATCCATCTCCCTATCTTGTACGCGGAAGGGAAGAAAAAGGTCTTCGTCAAGTTCCAACACAAGATTGTCAAGAGCATCGGACGATCAGGGCATCTTCACTTGCGCTTCCTCATCCTTCCATACCCCAGGTCCTTTTGCTGACTCTCCAGATTGCTTCGCAGGCCGCCTGGAGAGCACCTCACAGTCAATGGCTAGAGCTCTGTACGAAGCATGTCGACTCCCCTCCAGGCATTGGTGCTCGCTTGGATTTTGGGCCAAATCGAATATCGAACTTCACATTGGCCTGCCATTACTACGACAACGATGGACAGCCATGTTTGACGCCCTCCTCACCTGCGCACGAAGTCGGGATGTCTGGAACAGCGATCAGTATGTTGTTGATAGCAATGGCGGATTTAATCCATATCCTCTGCAGAATTGCCCAGCTGTCCACCACTACAATCGTGTGGGATCAGATCGTCTTGGGACAGTTAATACGAATGACTTTGTGTCTGCATAGGTGCATACCAGAAGCTCGCATGCATATACCATCCCAGCTGCTTCCACCCCGACCTTTTGTTGTTCGATACGTTGGCGTCGAAAGATCCGGCTCTGCGTCCAGAACTACGTTGGGTCTTTCATCAGGATCAGGATCCAGATGTAATGGAAGGACAAGTCTTTCCACGTTTAGATGAAGTTGGTCTCCAGCCAGTGCAGCCGTTAGAGTTGCGCGAATAGAGTTTTCAAGTCCATCCGACGCTATCCGACGGCGAAAATTTCGCCGTAGAGCTTGGGTTGGATTCTGACCTGCCAAGTGGCAGATCTTGGGTGTATGCTGGTGCAAGCGGCAGTCAGGCCGTTCCAGAAAAGATGAAAAAGGACCAAGCTTGGGCCACTTCGTACCTCGTACTCTTCGGGAGGGCCCACACAGTCAGCATCATTGGTCACGCAGAGAGTTTCGGTACTTTCGGAACCTTTCACGAGACAGTCAGGACCAATAATAGAGCTCACACGCAAGAAACCTACTATTGTCTACCAGCTGGGCGCTTTACCTCTTTGGGATCGAAAGTAATTCGATTAAAAGAGGCTCCCCTACATATGAACGTTCCCCGAGTCGGCGAGTCAGCGACTCGGTGTCTACCGAATCCCGATCCTGTCAAGCACAGTGCGTCTTCTATCATTCTAAGTATTACATCGAGACCCCTATTTTGCTTGGCGCGTCTGACAATGTCCAGGTCAAATTGCGCTAGGCCTGTTAAGGATTTGACTTTGGAAGTGATCACACTGTGCTTATCACTGGCAGAGTCTCAGTATGTACATACCCACGAGCTGCCACTGCTCCACAAGGTTCCATGTTTCCTAGGTACACCCAATTTCAGAATAGTGCGAGGAACCCCCCAGCGCTCGCTGAAAGTTAGGGTTCAGTATTTTTCGCCTGCCAATGGCAGATTGAGCACTGGAAACACGAGACAGCGCCACTTTGAAATGAGTATTTTGAGACTCCAGTCCTGTGGGATCGGAATTATGTTGGTTTGACGCCCATCTACATGCATCGGTCTTCCACCTCCATGCAACTTGGGCTGGCGTGGCCACAGGAACCTCGTTTCGACAATGAGCGCTATCTGTTATCTTTGATAACCAGTGGCAGAATGAAAAGAAAAAAAGAAGAAGCAACCGACTTGGGATGATATTGATGTACATAATCAATGCGGGTATGAACACAAAACTCGTGGGTGAGGCGTCCGGGATACTTGGTTTTACTTTATCCTCCATGCAGGCTGCGGCGTTTTACTTACTCCGTCTTCTCCTTTGCATGCTGCATCTCCTTCCCGACAGTGGTGACCGCCCCGGGGACGTCACCTAGCCGGTTTCCAACGCGAACCTTCTGGCCAGGCTTGACGGCGAACTCGAACGTCTCTGGCGCTTCAAACACCAGAACGATCGTACTGCCGAGGCAGAAGCCGCCCATTTCTTCGGCGGCTGTTAATGGTTGACCGTTGAGGAGAGGGGATGCGGCGGAGTAGACGGCCTCGTCGTATGTGCCTGGTGGGGGTCGATGATGACCTCGGACGTTCGTGCGGAGTTCCTGGA
>Ga0307518_10000905_pt1 | contig 22093 bp, 20 predicted proteins | sample 25_EM_MG_FD_203889 | JGI IMG/M metagenome (GOLD analysis project Ga0307518, IMG submission 203889) | Populus trichocarpa ectomycorrhiza microbial communities from riparian zone in the Pacific Northwest, United States - 25_EM | ecosystem: Host-associated > Plants > Roots > Unclassified | place...
GACGCGGACGTGCTCGCGGACTACGTCTACACGCGCCAGGACCGCGCCGTCTGCCGTCCGCTGATCGATCGGATCGCGGTCGTCCAGGACCGGGTGACCGGTGACTACAGCCGCTTCTGGGACGTGCGGAACTACCGCAACGACGTGAACAAGGTGCGGGCCTCGGTGCTCGTGGTGCACGGCCTCGGCGACTGGAACGTCAAGACCGACCAGGGCACCCGATGGTACGAAATGCTCAAGGCGCGCGGTGTCGAGCACAAGATCTGGCTGCACCAGGCCGGGCACGCCGACCCGTACAGCCTCCGCCGCGACGTCTGGCTCGTCACGCTGAACAAGTGGATGTCGCACTACCTCTACGGCATCGACAACGGCATCGAGCGGGAGCCGAAGGCCACCATCCAGCGCGAGGACAAGTCGTGGGTGGACGAGCCGGAGTGGCCGCTGCCCGGCACCCAGGACGTCAAGCTCTATCCGTGGCCCGGCGGTTCTTCGAAGGGCAAGCTCGACACGCGTAACCCCGTCCCGGGCAAGGCGGCCGTCGAGACACTGGCGGACGACGCGGGCAAGACGATCGAACAGCTGGCGGCCGCCGCGTCGTCGGGCAACCGCCTGCTGTACTCGACCACGGCGGCGAAACAGCCCGTGCGTCTTTCTGGCACCGTGAAGACCGACCTGTCGCTGTCGTTCGACAAGCCGGCCGCGAACGTGACCGCGGTGCTCCTCGACCGCGCCCCGGACGGAACCGCGAAGGTGATCACGCGGGGCTGGACCGACCCGCAGAACCGGCGCGACCCCGCCCGCACCGACCCGATCACCCCTGGCGAGAACTACAAGGTCGAGGTGGAACTGGTCGCGAAGGACTACCTGCTCGCGGCCGGGCACAAGATCGAGTTCCTGGTGGCCTCCAGCGACCACGACTACACGCTCCGGCCGAAGCCGGGCGCCGGTGTCTCGGTCGAGCTGAACCGCACCTCGCTGGTGCTGCCGGTGGCGGGTGGCAAGCCCGCGCTGCGAGCCGCCTTCGGCTGAGCGAGGCCGACGTCCGTGAAGGCCTCCTTTCTTACCTTGAGGGTAGGGAAGGAGGCCTTTACTACGTCACCGCCGCGGGACGGGGCATCCGGCGTTCCGGCCGGAAAACCCCGACCCGACCTCGGGCTTGTACGGAAAATGTATTTCCCCCGGCTTTGCTCCGTCCTGTCCGGCTTCCCCACCTGATGGAGGTCTCCATGTCCAGGTTGCGCCGTTTCGCAGTGCTCGCCGCGGCCGCCGTTCTCCCCGCGCTCGGCCTGACCCTCGCCGGCACGACGCAGGCGTCGGCCGCCCCGAACTTCCAGGTCCCCTTCAAATGCGGCGTCACGGTCACGGCGGCGACGTTCAGCGGGCACAGCCCGGCGAACTCGGTCGACTTCCAGAAGTCGGGGATCACCGGGATGCCGGTGCTGGCGTCGGCGGGCGGCACCGTCACCCGGGTCGCCAACGAAGGCAGCACGAGCTACGGGCGCTGGGTCGAGATCGACCACGGTGGCGGCTGGCGTACCCGGTACGCCCACCTTTCGACCCAGTCCGTGTCGGTCGGCCAGGCCGTCAGCCTCGGCAAGCAGATCGGCACGGCCGGCGCGACCGGCGGGGTGACCGGTCCCCACTTGCACTTCGAAGAGCGGCTCAACGGGGTGGCGCAGAAGGCGGTACTGAACGGGGTCGCGGTGCCGTACTACGGCCACACGAACTTCACCAGCAAGAACTCGTGCGGCGGCAACCCGTACGAGGCCACCGAGGTGTGCGGCAGCGGCTTCTCGGTCGTCGACTCGCAGGGGCTCGCGAACGGTTCGGGAACCGCGTACCTGCTGTACAACGCTTCGACCAAGGCCAACTGCGTCACCACGCTGAAGGCCGTTTCGCTCGGCACCGCTTCGCCGGTTTCGGCGTTCCTCGAGGTGCAGGGCTCGGCTCGCGTGACCGACTCCGGCAGCTTCACCTACTACGCGGGACCGGTGAAGAAGACGGCCGACTCGACCTGCGTCAAGTGGGGCGGTTCGGTCGGATCGAACGCCTACGAGAGCCCGTTCGAACACTGCGACTGATCCCGCGGGGCCGGGCACTGTAGATCACCGCACCGACGGGATCGGCGTCCCGCGATCGGTCCCGCGGCGGTTGTCCACAACGGTCCCGGCTGTCCACAGATGTGTCCTGCCCCCACCCGGCGGCCCCATTCCCGCCGCAGGGTGGGGGCATGACCACTTCCACCCCGACCGGCAGGACCAAGGTCGATCTGACGGATCCGGCGGACCTGCTCGCCGCGATCCCGTACCTCCTCGGATTCCACCCCGAGGATTCCGTCGTCGTCTTCGGCCTGCGCGGCCCGGGACGGATGAAACAAGGTCTCGTCATGCGCGTGGACCTGCCGCCGCCCGGCCTGGAACAAGACCAGGCGCGTGACCTGGCGGTCAGGCTCGCCGTGACCGGCCACACCGGTGCCACCGTCGCGGTGGTCGGCGGTGGCACCGCGAACAAGGCGGGGTGGCCACCGCGCCGCCGGTTCGTCCGCCGCTTGGAAGCGTCGCTGGCCGAGTACGGGATCTCGCTGACGCATTCGGTGTGGGCGCCCCGGATCGCCGCCGACGTGCGCTGGGGCTGCTACCGGGAAAGGACCTGCGGCGGCATCCTGCCGGACCCGCGGGACTCGGTGGCCGCCGCGATCGTCACCGGTGCCGGGCAGGTCACCCACGCGAGCCGGGACGAGCTCGAGCGGCTCTTCGACCCCGTCGCGCCGGAGACGCTCGCCAGACGTGCCGATCTCCTCACCAGGATGGCCGATCCGCCGTGGCGAGGGGAAGATCCCGTCCCGGCCGGAATCGCCGAGGTGAACGCCGCCCTCACCCGCACCGACGGTGGCGACCGAGCGATCAGCGACGACCAGGCCGTCCGGCTGGCCTGGGCGCTTTCCCTGGTCGAGGTCCGCGGCGCCTGCCTGCTCACCGCCGTCCCCGCGGACTCGCCGCTAGCCCGCGCGGCGGAGGACCTCTGGCTCATCCTGGCGCGGGAGCTCCCGGCACCCGAAGCGGCCGAGGCGCTCGCCTTGAAGGCGCACGCCGCCTATGTCCGAGGTGACCTGGCGACCGCCGGGATGGCCTTGGCCAGGGCCGCCGAGGCCGACCCTGAGCACCGGCTGTCGAAGCTGCTGAGCACGGCACTCCACTCGATGGTGCCGCCGTCCGATCTGATCGAGGTGATCCTGCGGCAGCAGGCCGAAGGACCACCGGAGATCAGGCTCAGAGGTTCCGGCGGGACTGGGTGAACGCCCACGCGTCGGCCACGATGCCGTCGAGGTCGGTGCGCTCGGGCTTCCATCCGAGCTCGTCACCGGCCCGCTCGCTGGAGGCCACCAGTACCGACGGGTCGCCCGCGCGGCGCGGCGCGACCGCGGCGGGGATCTCGTGACCGGTGGTGCGGCGGCACGCCTCGATCACCTCGAGCACCGAGAAACCGGTGCCGCTGCCGAGGTTGTAGATGCGGTGTTCGCCGTCGGCCGCGTGCCGCAGGGCCAGCAGGTGCGCGTCGGCGAGGTCGACCACGTGGATGTAGTCGCGGATGGCGGTGCCGTCCGAGGTCGGGTAGTCGTCACCGAAGATCTGGATCCGCTCGCGGTCCCCGGTGGCGACCTGGAGCACGAGGGGGATCAGATGGGTTTCGGTGGTGTGCCGCTCGCCGAAGGAGCCGTAGGCGCCGGCGACGTTGAAGTAGCGCAGGCTGACCGCGGCGATGCCGTGGGCGCGCGAGAACGACGTGATCGCGTGGTCGATGGCCAGCTTCGTCGCGCCGTAGGTGTTGGTCGGCTGGGTCGGCGCCGTCTCCGGGATGGGGGAGGACTCGGGTTCGCCGTAGGTGGCCGCGGTGGAGGAGAACACCAGCCGCTTGGTGCCGTGGTCGCGCATCGCTTCGAGCAGGCGGAGCGAGGTGAGGACGTTGCCTTCCCAGTACTTGGCCGGGTCCGTCATCGATTCGCCGACCAGCGACTTGGCGGCGAAGTGGAGGACACCGTCGAAGCCGTCGCCGAGCAGGCGCCGGGCGACCTCGGCGGCGTCGCCTTCGACGAAGGTGGCGTCCGGGTGCACCGCGTCGGCGTGCCCGGTGGAGAGGTCGTCGACCACGGTGACGTCGTGCCCGGCCTCGATGAGGCGGGCCGCGCAGACGCTGCCCACATAACCGGCTCCGCCCGTCACCATCAGCTTCAGGGTCTTGGTCGGTTCGTCGGTCACGTTCGCGCCTTTCTGCTGCGGATGCGGTCGCGGCCCAGTGTCCTCGCCCCCGGGCACGCTGCGCGCCCGGGGGTGGTGCGGCGGCTAAAGCTCGTCGCGGCCCGCGCCACGCGACGGCACGGCGGTGAACAGCCTGGGGTGGCGCAGATCCGCCGCCTCGTACGCGGCCTTCACCGCCCGGCCCACGGTGTCCACATCGGACTCGCGGACCAGCGCGATCGCCGACCCGCCGAAGCCGCCGCCGGTCATCCGCGCGCCGAGCGCCCCGGCTTCGCGGGCCGAATCGACGGCGAGGTCGAGCTCGCGGGTGGAGATCCGGTAGTCGTCGCGCATGCTCACGTGCGAGGCGTCGAGCCGGGGGCCGATCTCGGTGATCCGCCCCGCGCGCAACAGGTCCACGGTGTCGAGGACGCGCTGGTTCTCCGTCACCACGTGGCGCACCAGCGGCACGAGCTCGTCCGGCAGCTTGGCGAGCGCGGTGTCCAGCCCGTCGACGCCGATGTCCCTCAGCGCCTTCACCTCGAGCAGCTCCGCGGCGCGCTCACAGCCCCTGCGGCGTTCGCCGTAGCCGCCCTCGGCGTGCGAATGCTTCGTGCGGCTGTCCATGATCAGGATCCGGACGCCGGATTCCTCCAGCGGGAACGGCACCTGCTCCATCTCGCCGGAGCGGACGTCGAGGAACAGCACGTTCGCTTCCGTGCAGCACAGGGAAGCGGTCTGGTCGAGCAGGCCGGTCGGCGCCCCGACGAAGTCGTTCTCCGAACGCTGCACCCAGCGGGCCACCTCGTGCAGGGTCGGCGAACCCGCGCCGGTCCCCGGGGTGATGCCCGCAAGCCCCAGGAGGGCGAGCGCGACGGCGCATTCGAGCGCGTGGGAGGAGGACAGGCCCGCCCCCGACGGCACGTTCCCCGCGATCGCCACGTCCGCGCCGCCGCCGAGGCCCTGGTCCCGCAGGACCCACGCGACCCCGGCCGGGTACGCGGCCCACCCCTCGACCGAGCCGGGCCGCAGGTCGGCGATGGTGAGCGGGCCGGATTCCTGCACCCGGCCGTCCGAGCCGAGGGTGGCCACGGTCAGCACACCGTCCTCGCGCGGCGTCGCCGCCGCGGCGAGCCGGTGCGGGAGGGCGAACGGCAGCACGAAACCGTCGTTGTAGTCGGTGTGCTCACCGATCAGGTTCACCCGGCCCGGCGCGGACCAGACGCCGGCCGGAGCCCGGCCGTGGAGTGCCTGGAAGGTCTCCGCGGCGTCGGACGCGGCGCTCACCTGGCCTGCGCCAGCACGGCGTGCAGCGCCGAGACGGGCACCTGCGCGGTGCTGCTCCCGCCGGTGACCTCGATGGTCCCGCCGGGCGCCGTCTTGCCGACCTTGACCCGGCTGCCGGGCACGATGCCGACCGACTTGAGCTCCGTCATCAGCGTCTCGTCCAGCTGCACGTGCTCGGCGATGCGGCGGATCTCGACCTCGCCGCCGCCCATGCGGGCGAACTCGTCGAGCCGCACGAGGTCGGCTTCGGCGGGCGGGGCGGGATCGCCGTCGCCGAGCTTGTCCAGCCCCGGGATCGGGTTGCCGTAGGGCGACGTGGTGGGGTGGTCGAGCAGCTTGACCAGCTTGCGCTCGACGGCCTCGCTCATCACGTGTTCCCAGCGGCAGGCCTCGTTGTGGACGTGCTCCCATTCCAGGCCGATGACATCGACCAGGAGGCGCTCGGCCAGCCGGTGCTTGCGCATGACCGCGATGGCGAGCTCGCGACCGTGCTCGGTCAGCTGCAGGTGCCTGTCGTCCGCGACCACGACCAGTCCGTCGCGCTCCATCCTGGCGACGGTCTGGCTCACGGTCGGGCCGCTCTGCTGCAGCCGCTCCGCGATCCGGGCCCGCAGCGGGACGACACCTTCTTCTTCGAGCTCGTAGATGGTACGCAAGTACATCTCTGTGGTGTCGATGAGATCGTTCACGCTGTCCCCTTCGTCCGCGTTGCTCATCGTAGTCGCTGGCACCGACAGCGACGCAGGCGTGGGGAGAACAACCACCGAGGCGGGAAAAGTCCCCCAAGCTGGGCATCGAGACGCGGGGCACGGGAAGATGGGCCCATGCGCCCCATGATCACCACCAGCGAACTCGCCGAGCAGCTCTCCGGGCCGGAATCCGCACGCTCCGTAGTCCTCGACGTCCGCTGGCGGCTCGCCGGGCCGCCCGGCGCCGATTCCTACCGTGAGGCGCATCTCCCGGGCGCGGTGTACGTCGATCTCGACACGGCGCTCGCCGGGGAGCCGGGTGAGGGCGGCCGTCACCCGTTGCCCGAGCCGGAGACGCTGCAGCGGCACCTGCGGGCGGCCGGGGTCCGCGCCGGTCACCCGGTCGTGGTCTACGACGACTCCGACGGTTCGGTCGCGGCCCGGGCGTGGTGGCTGCTGCGCTGGGCCGGGCACGCCGAGGTCGCCGTGCTGGACGGCGGATTCGCCGCGTGGGCGGAGGAAGAGCGTCCGCTCACCGACGAGATCCCCTCGCCCGCGGAGGGCGACATCGTCGTCGAGCCCGGCGGCATGCCGGTGCTCGACGCGGCCGGGGCCGCCACGCTCGCCAGGGACGGGCTGCTCTTCGACGCGCGGGCGCGGCCGAGGTACGCGGGGGAGACCGAGCCGATCGACCCGCGCGCCGGGCATATCCCCGGCGCGGTCAACGCGCCCTTCTCCGGGCATGTCGGGGAAGACGGCCGGTGGCGTGACGCCTCGGAACTGGCCGAGCGGTTCGAAGGGCTCGGCGTGGCCCCGGAGACTCCGGTCGGTGTCTACTGTGGATCGGGCGTCACCGCCTCGTCCGTCGTGCTCGCGCTCGAAGTCGCCGGTCACCCGGAGCCCGCCGCGCTGTACGCGGGTTCGTGGTCGCACTGGTCCCGCGATCCGGAGCGCCCGGTGGCCACGGGGGATCTGCCCGGCTGACCCGCGGAACGACGCGCGAGCCGCTTCCGGGCACTAGAGTTCGGACCATGCGAGCACCGGCCGTCGTATGGGACTCCTCGCTGCTGGGTTACGACCTCGGCGGCGAGCATCCGTTCAATCCGGTGCGGCTCGAGCTGACCATCCGGCTCGCCACCGAACTCGGCGTGCTCGACGGGGTCGAACTGCTGATCCCCGGCCCGGCGGGCGAGGACGAGTTGCGTCGCGTGCACCTCGGCGAGTACATCGAGGCCGTCCGGCAGGCGCCGATGACCGGTGCCGATTTCGCGCACGGGCTCGGCACCGAGGACAACCCGGTGTTCACCGGGATGCACGAGGCTTCCGCGCTGGTCGTCGGTTCGACGCTGCTGGCCGCGCGCAAGATCGCCGAGGGCGAGGCGACCCGGGCGGTGAACATCGCCGGCGGGCTGCACCACGCGATGCCGGGCAAGGCGTCGGGCTTCTGTGTCTACAACGACTGCTCGGTGGCGATCTCGTGGTTGCTGGACCACGGCTTCGAGCGTGTCGCGTACGTCGACACCGACGTCCACCACGGCGACGGCGTGCAGACGGCGTTCTACGACGACCCGCGGGTGCTGACCGTTTCCCTGCACCAGCACCCGTTCACGTTGTGGCCGGGCACGGGCTATTCGGCGGAGATCGGCAAGGGCGGCGCCGAGGGCACCGCGGTGAACCTGCCGCTGCCGCCCGGCACCCGCGACGGCGGCTGGCTGCGGGCGTTCGAGGCGGTGGTGCCGTCGCTGCTGGAGCAGTTCCGGCCGCAGATCCTCGTCACCCAATGCGGCGTCGACTCGCACGAGGAAGACCCGCTGGCGGACCTCTCGCTCTCCGTGGACGGCCATCGCGCCATCTACCGCAGGCTGCGCGAACTGGCCGAGACGCATACCGGCGGCCGCTGGCTGGCCGTGGGCGGCGGTGGCTACCAGCTGATCCGGGTGGTGCCGCGGTCCTGGACCCATCTGCTCGCCACCGTGCTCGACCGTGACGTCGACCCGGCGACGTCGCTGCCGCCGAACTGGGTCGCGTCGATCTCCCGGGCGGCGCCGAAGGCCGAGATCCCGCTCGGCATGTCCGACGACCGCGACACCGCCTTCGTCCCGTGGGGAGACGGAGAGGACGAGCCGGTCGACATCGCCATCCGCGACACCCGCCGCGCGATCTTCCCCCTGCACGGCCTCGATCCGGACGATCCGAGGGACTGAACATGGTCAGTGAGGACACCAAGCGCGACCCCTACGACTACCCGCGCGAGTGGGAGGCCGACGTCCTGCTCTCCGACGGCGGCACGGTGCACCTGCGCCCGGTGATCCCGAGCGACGCCGACGGGCTGGTCGCCTTCCACGGGCGGTTGTCCGAACGCACCCGGTACTTCCGCTACTTCGGCGCCTATCCGCGGATCCCGCAGCGCGACCTCGAACGGTTCTCCGTCGTCGACCATCACGACCGGGTCGCGTTCGTCGCGTTGCTGGGCGACGACATCGTCGCGGTCGGCCGGTACGAACGGCTCGAACACGGGCCGTCGGCCGAGGTCGCGTTCGTCGTCGACGACGCCCACCAGGGCCGCGGGCTCGGGTCGATCCTGCTGGAGCATCTGGCCGCGGCCGCCTCGGAATCCGGGCTGCGCCGCTTCGTCGCCGAGGTGCTCGCCGAGAACGCGGGCATGGTCAGGGTGTTCCGTGACGCGGGCTACCAGGTCAGCCGTGAGATCGAAGAAGGCGTGCTGCACCTGGAGTTCGACATCGACCCGACCGAGGAGTCGCTCGCGGTCGCCCGCTCCCGGGAGCAGGCCGCGGAGGCCCGCAGCGTGCACAACCTGCTGCATCCCAAGTCGGTCGCGGTGATCGGCGCGTCCACCGATCCGACGAAGATCGGTTATGTCGCCCTCACCAACCTGCTCAGCGCCGACTTCGCCGGCACGGTCTACCCGGTCAACCCGGAGCACAAATCCGTCCGCGGTGTCCGTGCCTATCCGTCCGTCGTGGACATCCCGGAGGACGTCGACCTCGCGCTGGTCGCCGTGCCCGCCGAGGCCGTCGAGTCCGTTTTGGACGGTGCGCTGGCCAAGGGGGTCAAGACCCTCCTGATCGTCTCCGGCGGATTCGCCGAGGCCGGGCCGCACGGGCTGCACGCCGAGCTGAGGCTGGTCGGGGAGGCCAGGGCGCACGGCATGCGTGTCGTCGGCCCGAACGCGCTGGGTGTGCTCAACACCGACGCCTCGGTCCGGCTCAACGCCACCCTCGCGCCCCGCCTGCCCGCGCGCGGCCGCACCGGGTTCTTCTGCCAGTCGGGCGCGCTGGGCACCGCGATCCTGGCCGACGCCGAAGCACGCGGCCTCGGGCTTTCCACCTTCGTCTCGGCGGGGAACCGGGCCGACGTCTCCGGCAACGACCTGCTCCAGTACTGGGAGACCGATCCGGCGACCGACCTCGTCCTGCTGTACCTGGAATCGTTCGGCAACCCGCGCAAGTTCGCGCGGCTCGCGCGGCGGCTGGCGCGGACGAAGCCGGTGGTGGCGGTGAAATCCGGCAGGCACGCGGTCCGCCCGCAGCTCGCCGCGACCTCGGCGGAGGTCGACGAATCCAGTGTCCAGGCCCTGTTCGAGCAGGCGGGTGTCGTCCGCGTCGACACGCTCGCGCAGCTCTTCGACACCGCGCTGGTCTTCGCCCACCAGCCGCTGCCCGCCGGGCCGCGCATCGCCATCGTGGGCAACTCCAGCGCCATCGGGCTGCTCGCCGCCGACACGGCGCGGGCGCACGGCCTGCGGCTGACCGCCGACCCGGTCGACGTCGGGCCGCAGGCGAGCCCGGAGGAATTCGCCGCCGCCGTGCGCGAGGCGCTCAACTCGCCGGAGACCGACGCGCTCGTCGTGGTCTTCGTGCCGCCGCTCGCGATCCCGGGTACCGCGTACGCCCGCGCGTTGCGGGAGGCCGTCGTCGAGATGGACAGGAACAAGCCGATCGTGTCGACCTTCCTGGCCGTCGAGGGGGTGCCGGACGAGCTGGCCGTGCTGTCGGAGGACGGTGTGCCGACGCGGGGTTCGGTCCCGTCGTACCCGAGCCCGGAACGCGCGGTGAACGCCCTCGCGCGGGTCGTGCGGTACGCCGCCTGGCGCCAGCGGCCACAAGGCAACCTCGTGCGGCCCGCCGGACTGCACGCCGAGCAGGCGCAGGTGATCGTCGGCGAGCTCCTGGCGGCCGAGGACGGCAAGACGACGCTGCTCTCCGACGACGACGTGGTCCGGCTCCTGGGCTGCTACGGCATCGACGTCGTCCCGTTCCGGGTCGTGACGTCCGCGGACGAAGCGGTGAAAGCGGCGGAGGACCTGGGTTTCCCGGTCACCCTGAAGGCCGTCGACGAACGGCTGCGCGGCAGGCCGGACCTCGCCGGGGTCCGGCTCGATCTGTCCTCTGTGGACGGAGTGCGCCGGGCGTACCTCGACCTGCGGGAGATCTCCGGCGACGACGACGTCTACGTCCAGCGGATGGCGCCCAAGGGGCTGTCCTGCGTGATCGGGCTGCAGGACGACCCGTCGTTCGGCACGCTCGTGTCGTTCGGGCTCTCCGGTCTGGTCAGCACGCTGCTGGGGGACCGGGCCTACCGCGCCGTCCCGCTGACCGACGTCGACGCCGCCACCCTGCTGCGCGAACCGCGGACGTCGCCGCTGCTCACCGGCTACCGCGGCGACGAACCGGCGGATCTGGCCGCGCTCCAGGACATCGTGCTGCGCGTCGCGGCGCTCGCCGAGGACAACCCCGAGGTCCGGTCGATGACGCTCGACCCGATCCTGGCCTCGCCGGACGGCGCCTTCGTGGCCAACGCCCGGATCGTGCTGGGCCCGCCACCGTCCCGTCCCGACACCGGGCCGCGACGGCTGCGGCCGATCAACGCCCCTACTTGAGCCCGGGCAGCACCACGCTGAGCACGCTCGCCGCCAGCGGTGCGAGGATCCCGAACGCCGCCGTGACGGTCTTGCCCACCGTGGCGTCGGTGCCGAGCAACTGGGTCAGGCGGGCGCGTCCGGCGAGCCAGTCCTCGCCGGGCCGCGCGTCGGACGGCAGCGGGTAGACCTCGTCGACCAGCCGCAGGCACCGCGTCTTCCATGCGAGGAACACCGGGACGTAGAGCAGGAGCGAGATCGCGGTGAACAGCGCGCCGTAGAGCAGCACGGATTCGGGTGGGAAGGCCTCTTTCGGTGTACCTGTCGCGAGGAAGGCGCGGCGCTGGGCTCCCGCGTCGATCACCGCCGTGGACACGATGAGCGCCAGCACGGCGAGACAGATCCCGTTGGCGCGCTTGCATTCGAGGAGTTCGCCGAGGACGTCGGCGGCTTGCGCCCGTTCCTCGCCGTCGAACACTCGGGAGATCCGGCGCAACCGGGTGTGGTTGAGCCACAGGCCCAGCACCGCGGGCGCCGCTGCGATCAGGCCGAGGACGAGCAGCGTCCGCGACACCCCGATCGCCGTCGTGGGCTTGAGATTCCCGATCGGCGAACCGGTCTTCCACTGGAACGTGAACAGGATCGCCGCGAAGATCCCATACGCCAGAGCCGGTTTCCAGACCGCGACACCGGCCACGCGGCGCCAGTCCGTCAGGTGGAGCGAATGCGCGAACAGGAAGGCGAACAGCACAGCCGACGCCCCGATCAGCAGCGACCACACCCCGAACTCGCCGGTTTCCGCCAGCGCACGGTTGCCGTGCGAGCCGAGCACCGCCCGGGTCAGCGAGCCGAGCCCGGCGAAGGCGCCGAGCGCGAGCACACTGATCACGAGCGGCCAGAGCCAGTGCTTCCTCAGACGCGTCACAGCGTGAGTCTGCCGGGAACGGCGCCGCTCAGGAATCCCACTCCTGGGGTGAGCGGGCGGCGAGGTCCGCGTCGTGGCCGGTGAACGCCGCGATGTCACCCCGGATGGTGTTGTGGAACGCGACGACCCGCTCGTCGTGGACGAGCATCGTCTGCACCGCTTGTGCATCCCCGGCGAGCGGACCGGCCGGGATGGTCAGCACGGTCGCGGTGTGCACGAGGTCGAACCCGCCGCCGAGCGGACGGCTCGACACCGGGCGGATCCGCAGCGTGCTGCCCCGGTAGATGGTGTCGAAGATGTTCTGGCTCTCGCGCGCGATCGTCGCGCGGCCGCGCTGGATCCGGCCGACGACGTCGACGAAGTCCGCGTCCTCGGCGAAGTTCGCGGCCCACGCCTGGCCGTCGCCGGCGTTCCAGGCGCGTTCCATCGCGGTGATGATCTCCTCGGTGGTCATCGCTATCCTCTCTTGTAACAGCGATCCATTTGTTAGAACAACGTTCCAACTTTCGAGGAGCATACATGTCAGCGGACCTTCCCGGCATCGTCCGGTTGCGCGATCGCCGTGAGGCGCTGACGCTGCGCACGATCCTGACGGCGGCCCGCGGCCTGTTCGCCGAGCGTGGGTACGCGCGGACGCCGATCCGCCTCATCGCCCAGGAGGCGGGGGTCTCCCCGCAGACCATCTACGCCCACTTCGGTTCGAAGGCCGGTGTCCTCGGTGGTCTCGTCGACCTTCTCGACGACGAGGCCGGGATCCCCGACCTCGTCGCCGAGGCACAGCGGACCGAGGATCCGGTCGCGCTGCTCGGCCTGCTGGCCACGGTCGCCCGCCAGGTCCGGGAACGCTGCGGCGACATCGTCACGATGCTGAGCTCCGGCGCCGCCGTCGATCCGGACATCGCCGCGACCCAAGCCGAGGGCGCGCGGCGCAACCGGCTCGGCGTCGAGATGGTCATGGACCGCGTCCGGAAGACCGGCCGCCTGGTGCCCAGGGCCACGGACATCGCCGTCGCGCTGATGAGCGCTGACGTCCACACCAGTCTCGTCACCGAGGCCGGGTGGAGTCACGACGACTACGAAGCCTGGCTCAAGGACACCTTGGTCGCGTCGCTGCTTCGGTGACGCTCATTGCGCATTCAGAGGACTAAACGCGGGGGTAGCGGACTTCCCAGGCGTCGGTCGTGCCGTCCGCGGCCAGTTCCCGTTTGAGCACCTTGTGCGTGGCCGTCCGCGGCAGCGCGTCGAGCACCCGCACGAACTTAGGCCACTGTTTCGGCCCGAGATCGCCTTGCGCGGCGACGAAAGCGGCGAACTCGTGCGCGTCGATCGGCGTCCGGCACACCAGCGCGGCCAGCACCTGGTCGCCGACGCGCGGATCCGGGACGCCGTACACGGCGGCCTCGCTGACGGCGGGATGCCGCAGGAGCGCGCGTTCGATCGGGGCGGTGCCGAGGTTTTCGCCGTCGACGCGCAGCCAATCGCCGAGCCTGCCCGCGAAATAGCAGTAGCCGTCCGCGTCGAGGTACGCGAGGTCGCCGGTGTGGTACATCCCGTCGCGCATCCGCTCGGCCTCGGCCGCCGGATCGCCGTAGTACCCGGCGAAGAAACCGGGGCCACCGGTGTTGACCAGTTCGCCGACCGCCTCGGCGGCGTTGAGCAGGTTCCCGCCTTCGCCGAATTCCGCCGGGGGACAGGGTTTCCCGGTCTCGGGATGGAGGACGGCGACGCCGTCGAGCAGGCGGCCGAGCGAACCCGGCGGGGTGCTGGCGTCCCTGCCGAAGTTCACGCCGCCCTCGGTCGAACCGAACGCGTCGACCACGTGGCAGCCGAAACGCGTGCCGAAAGCCGCGAGGTCGGCCTCCGCGCCTTCGTTGCCATAGACCAGTTTCAGCGGGTTGTCGGCGTCGTCGTCCCGTTCGGGCGTGGTGAGCACATAGGACAGTGGCTTACCGACGTAGTTGGCGTAGGTCGCCCCGAACTTCCGGACGTCCGGCAGGAAACCGGAGGCGGAGAACCGCCGCCGCAACGCGATCCCCGCGCCGGCCGCGAGCCCGACCGACCAGCCCGCCATGACGGCGTTGGAATGGAACATCGGCATCGACACGTACACGGTGTCCTCTGTGGACAGACCGAATCGGGTGGCCAGCATCTCGCCGGGGTAGGCGATCTTGCCGTGCGTGCACCGGACGGCCTTCGGGTCGCCGCTGGTGCCGGAGGTGAAGATCAGCATGAGCAGGTCTTCGGGCTTCGCGGCGACGGGAACCACGGCCTCCCGGGCGGGTTCGAGATCGCTCAGCGGCAGCACCGGCACGCCGGCCTCGGACAGCAGCGGAAGGTACTTCTCCTCGGCGAACACCAGCTCGCAGTCGGCCAGCGCGATGTCACGGGCCAGCGCCGCGCCCCGGCGGGTCGGGTTCAGGCCGACCAGCACGTGCCCCGAGAGCGCCGCGCCGCCGAGCAGGAACGAGAACTCGGGGACGTTGTCCGCGAGCAGCCCGAAATGCCCGCCGGGACGCAGGATCCCGGCGAGCGCGGCCGCGTGTCCGGTGCAGGCCCGGACGTGTTCGGCCCAGGTCCAGCGCCGGTCCTCGAACAGCAGCCCGGTCGAGCGGTCCTCCGCCCGCGCGAGCAGGAGTTCCGTGACCGTGGGGGTCATGCCGGAGCCGCGGCCAGGAGATCGCCGAGCCCGCCCAGCTGCGCGGTCGCCCCGCCGAAGGTGAACTCGAGCCGCTTCGCCGCGACGAAGTAGCGATGCAGCGTGTGGTCGACGTCGATGCCGACTCCGCCGTGGACGTGCACGGCGGTGTGCGCGACGCGGTGCCCGGCCTCGGCGGCCCAGAACTTCGCCGTCGCGACCTCTTCGGCCGCCGGAAGTCCTTCGCTCAGCCGCCAGGCGGCCTGCCACAACGTCAGCCGGACGGCTTCGACGTCGATGTAGGCGTCGGCGAGCCGCTGTCGGACCGCTTGGAAACTCCCGATCAGGTGGCCGAACTGCTTGCGCTCCCGCGCGTACGCCGCGGTCAGCTCCAGCGCCCGTTCGACGACGCCGAGCTGCTGCGCGCAGACCCCGATCGTCCCTCGCAGCCGCAGCCACTCACCGACGTCGCCCAGCGAGGCCGTGGCCTTGGCGCCGGACAGTTCGACGAGCGCCGCGTCGGCGTGGTCGACGGTCCGCTGCGGCGAGACCGTCACCGCGTCCCGGCCGAGCAGGAACACCTGACGGCCGCCGTCGATGGCGGCTTCGACGAGGAACCCGTGCGCGAACGCGCCCGACGGCACCGCGGTCTGCGCGCCGGTCAGCCGCCAGCCGTCGCCGTCGGCCTCGGCGGTGAAACCGCACGGCACACCGTAATCGGGCAGCGCCACCGCGAGGACGTGGTCGCCGCGCAGGACCGGGACGATCCAGCGCTCGGCCAGCCGCCCGTCCCCGAACTCCGCGACCGCGGCCGCGGCCATGACGACCGACGTCAGATACGGCACGGGCGCGACCGCGCGGCCGATCTCGGCGAGGACCGAACACTGCTCCAGCAGCCCGAATCCGCCACCGCCGACCGACTGCGGCAAGGCGGCGTCGAGCACGCCCGCTTGGGCCAGGGAGGTCCACAGTGGAGCGTCGAAGCCGCCGGAACCGTGCGGCCCCAGCACATCGGGGGTCACCTTGTCGGTCAATATCCGGCCCGTGAGCGACGCGAGATCCTGCTGTGCCTCGCTGAGCGTGAAGTCCATCGATGTCTCCTAGCGCGTGACGGGCAGGCCGAGGGCGGTCGCGGCGATCATGTCCCGCTGGATCTCGTTGGTGCCGCCGCCGAAGGTGAGGATCAGTGACGAGCGGTGCAGCCGTTCGATCCGGCCGCGCAGCTGGGCGCCGGGGGAGCCCTCGCGGACCACCGCGCCCGCGCCGAGGATCTCCATCATCAGCCGGTAGGCCTCGGTCGCGAACTCCGTGCCGAACACCTTGGTCGCCGACGCCTCCGCCGGGCCGAGCTCGCTGCTCGCGGCGGCCCAGGCGATCCGCCAGTTCCGCAGTTTCAGGTATTCGGCGTGGGTGTGGATGCGCGCCAGGTGCAGCCGCACCCACGGCTGGTCGGCGACGCGGGTGCCGTCGGGCAGTTTCGTGGTCTGCGCCCAGGCGCGCACCTCGCGCAGCGACGTCTGGATCGGCGCGGCCGAGGTCAGCGCGACCCGCTCGTGGTTGAGCTGGTTCGTGATGAGCGGCCAGCCCTCGTTCTCCCCGGCGACCCGGGAGGTCACCGGGACGCGGACGTCGTCGTAGTAGGTCGCGCTCGTGCCCGGCCCGGCGACCGTGTGCACCTTCGTCCAGGAGAAACCGGGGGCCGACGTCGGCACGATCAGCATGCTCAGGCCCTTGTGCCGATGCGCGTCGGGATCGGTGCGGGCGGCCAGCCAGATGTAGTCGGCGTACTCGATCAGGCTCGTCCACATCTTCTGGCCGTTGATGACGTAGTCGTCGCCGTCGCGGATCGCGCGCGTGCGCAGCGCCGCCAGGTCGGTGCCCGCGCCGGGCTCGGAGTAGCCGATCGCGAAGTGCAGCTCGCCGGCGGCGATCTTCGGCAGGTAGAACGCCTTCTGTTCTTCGGTGCCGTAACGCATGATGGTCGGCCCGACGGTGTTCACCGTGAGGAACGGGACGGGCACCCCCGCCGCGGCCGCCTCGTCGGTGAAGATGAGCTGGTCGAGCATCGGCCGGTCCTGCCCGCCGTACTCGCGCGGCCAGCCGATCGCGAGCCAGCCCGCACTGCCGAGATCGCGAACGATTTCCTTGTACACCAGGCCGTCGCCGTACTCGCCACCGTCACCGGCCAGGGCTTCACGGCGCTCCGGGGTCATCAGCCCGGCGAAGTACTCCCGGAGTTCGCCTGCCAGTGCCCGCTGCTCCGGCGTGTAGTCGATCCGCATCCGTCACCTCTGCCGTCGGTGCTCGTTACTGGTGCCATGGCCGCTCGCGGCGGTAGGGTAGAACCTGTTCTAGTTGTACCAGGTGTGGCGGCGAGGAGGGAATATGGAGATCGACGTCGATCGCTCGCTCTGCGAGGCGAACGCGATCTGTGTCGGCTTCGCGCCCGAGGTCTTCGATCTCGATGACGACGAGGAGCTTGTCCTCGCGACGGACGAAGTTCCACAGAATCAGATAGAACGTGTTACTCAGGCTGTGGCGAGCTGCCCGAAAAATGCCCTGCTCATACGTGGTTAGCACCGTTTATTTGCTGCTTGCATCGAGCAAGAACAGATTCTAGTGTGTGCGGCAGAGGCAAGGAGGCCTGGAGTGAGCTTGGACGGCAAGACGGCCATCGTGACCGGAGCCGGCGCGGGACTCGGCCGGGCCGAGGCGCTGGCGCTGGCCGCCGCGGGAGCGTCGGTGGTGGTCAACGACGTCTCGGCCGCCGCGCAGGTGGTGGCAGACGAGATCGAGGCCGAGGGCGGCAAGGCCATCGCGGTCACCGGCGACGTGTCGGAATCCGCGACCGCGGACGCGCTGTTCACCGCCGCCGTCGACCACTTCGGCGGGCTGCATGTGCTGGTCAACAACGCGGGCGTGCTGCGCGACCGGATGCTCTTCTCGATGACCGACGACGAATGGGACACGGTGCTCCGCGTCCACCTGCGCGGGCACTTCCTGCTTTCGCGTAACGCCGGGGCGTACTGGCGCGACAAGTCCAAAGTGGACGGCGCGCCGGTGTACGGCCGGGTGGTCAACACCGCGTCGGAGTCGTTCCTGCTCGGCGCCCCCGGCCAGCCGAACTACGGCGCGGCCAAGGCGGGCATCGCCGCACTGACCGTCTCCACCGCGCGCGGCCTGTCCCGCTACGGCGTCCGCGCCAACGCGATCTGCCCGCGCGCCCGTACCGCGATGACCGAAGCCGTCTTCGGCGCCGACGCGCCGGAGGGGATCGACCCGCTTTCGGTCGACCATGTCGCGCCGTTCGTGTCGTTCCTCTGCTCGCCGGACGCCGATCGTGTCAACGGCCAGGTGTTCCTCGTCTACGGCGGGATGGTCGCGCTGATGCGGCCGCCTTCGGTGGAGCAGCGGTTCGACACCGTCAACGGCACGTGGACCGCCGAAGAACTCGCCACGAACGTGGGCGGCTACTTCGCCGATCGAGACCCGGAACGCATGTTCTCCGCGTCCGAAATCATGTCGCTGCCGTGAATCAGAGGAGATGACGATGGGCAGGCTCGACGGCAAGGTGGCGCTGATCACCGGTGGCGCCCGCGGGCAGGGCGAGGCGGCCGCGCGGCTGTTCGTCGCCGAGGGCGCGCGCGTGGTGATCGCCGACATCAACGACCTCGACGGCAAGAAACTCGCCGCCGAACTCGGCGAATCGGCCGTCTACCAGCACCTCGACGTCGGCGACGAGGCCGAATGGGAGGCCGCGATCGAGCGCGCCCGAGCGGAGTTCGGCCCGCCGACGGTGCTGGTCAACAACGCGGGCATCCTGCATTTCTCGGAACTGGGCAAGACCACGCTCGCCGACTACGAACGCGTCATCCGGGTCAACCAGATCGGGGCGTTTCTCGGGATGCGTTCGGTCGTTGAACCGATGACCGGGGCCGGAGGCGGCTCCATCGTCAACGTGTCCTCAGTGGAAGGGCTCGCCGGGATGCCGTTCCTCGTCGCCTACACCGCGAGCAAGTTCGCGATCCGCGGGATGACCAAGGTCGCCGCGCTCGAACTCGGCGCGAAGAACATCCGGGTCAATTCGGTCCACCCCGGCGCGATCGACACCCCGATGGTCGCCGCCGCCGCGGGCGGGCAGAAAGTCGACATGTCGTGGGTGGGCAAGAAGGTCGCCCTGGGCCGCGTCGGACAGCCGGAGGACATCGCGAAACTCGTGTTGTTCCTGGCCAGTGACGAAAGTTCGTACAGCACGGGCGCGGAGTTCGTCGCCGACGGCGGCGCCACGGCCACGCATGCTCTCAAGTTCTGACGCGGAGGTGCCGAGAGCAAAGTGAACACCGCTAACGCAATGGGGCGTTGACAGGTGGAGTAAGACTCGGGGCAGGCGAGCTGGGAGGTTCTGTGGGAGCGACGGTGTCCGTCCCCGGTACGGGTGCGCTCACACAGGTCGGCAGGCTCGCGACGCTGTCGTGGGAAGTCCTGCGCGCGATCTTCAAACGACCGTTCCAGTTCCGCGAATGGATCCAGCAGTGCTGGTTCTTCGCCAGCGTCACCATCCTGCCGACGGCGCTCGTGGCGATCCCGTTCGGCGCGGTCATCGCGCTGCAGCTGGGCTCGCTGACGCAGCAGATCGGCGCGCAGTCGTTCACCGGCGCGGCGAGCGCGCTCGCGATCGTGCAGCAGGCGAGCCCGCTGATCACCGCGCTGCTGGTGGCAGGCGCGGGCGGCAGCGCGGTCTGCGCCGACATCGGCGCCCGCAAGATCCGCGAAGAGATCGACGCGATGGAGGTGCTCGGGGTCAACCCGATCCAGCGCCTGATCGTGCCCCGCGTCCTCGCCGCGATCGTGGTTTCGGTGCTGCTGAACGGTTTGGTCAGCGTCGTCGGCGTGCTCGGCGGTTACTTCTTCAACGTCGTCATGCAGGGCGGCACCCCGGGCGCGTACCTCGCCAGCTTCAACGCGCTCGCGCAGGTGCCGGACCTGTGGATCAGCGAGATCAAGGCGCTCCTCTACGGTTTCGTCGCCGGGGTGGTCGCGGCGTTCCGCGGGCTGAACCCGGCGGGCGGGCCGAAGGGCGTCGGCGACGCGGTGAACCAGGCCGTGGTCATCACGTTCCTGCTGCTGTTCCTGATCAACGTCGTGCTGACCGCGATCTACCTGCGGATCGTGCCGCCGAAGGCGATGTGACATGGCAGGCGAACCCGCTGTTTCCGACCGGACGCTCGAGATCATCGCGCGTCCCGGTGCGATGCTGGAAGGCTTCGGCGGCCAGCTGTCGTTCTACTTCCGCGCGCTGGCCTGGACCCCGCGCACGATCCGGCGCTACGGCCGCGAGATCTTCCGCCTGCTGACCGAAGTCAGTTTCGGCACCGGCGCGCTCGCGGTGATCGGCGGGACGCTCGGCGTGATGATCGGGATGACGCTGTTCACCGGTCTCATCGTCGGCCTGCAGGGCTATTCGGCGCTGAACCAGCTCGGCACCGCCGCGCTCACCGGGTTCATCTCGGCCTACTTCAACACCCGCGAGGTCGCGCCGCTTTCGGCCGGGCTCGCGCTTTCGGCCACCGTCGGCTGCGGGTTCACCGCGCAACTGGGCGCGATGAAGATCTCCGAGGAGATCGACGCGCTCGAAGTGATGGGTGTGCCGAGCATGCCGTATCTCGTGACGACGCGGGTGATCGCCGGCGTCGCCGCGGTGATCCCGCTGTACGCCGTCGGCCTGCTCTCGTCGTATCTCGCCTCGCGGCAGATCACCATCTGGCTCTACGGCCAGTCCGCGGGCACCTATGACCATTACTTCACGCTGTTCCTGCCGCCGGAGGACGTGCTCTGGTCGTTCCTCAAGGTGATCATCTTCAGCGTGCTCGTCATCCTGTCCCATTGCTACTACGGCTATACCGCCAGCGGTGGGCCCGCCGGGGTCGGTGTCGCGGTCGGCCGCGCGGTGCGGACGTCGATCGTGCTGATCTCGGTGCTCGACTTCTTCCTGAGCCTGGCGATCTGGGGCGCCACCACGACAGTGAGGATTTCCGGGTGAACAGGAGGATGCTGCTGCAGCGGCTCCGGCACCAGGTGCTGGGGCTGATCTTCCTCGTGGTGGTCGTGCTGTTCTTCGTCACCACCATCGCCTTCTACCAGAAGGCCTTCACCTCGGTGACCCTGGTGAAACTGGAGACCGACCGCATCGGCAACCAGATGCGCGAGGGCGCGGACGTCAAGGTGCGCGGGATGGTCGTCGGCGAGGTGCGGTCGATCCAGGCCCACGGGGATCACGCGACGATGGATCTGGCGCTGCAGCCGGACAAGACGCCGGTCATCCCGTCGAACGTGTCCGCGCGGCTGCTGCCGAAGACGTTGTTCGGTGAGCGGTACGTCGCCTTGCAGGTACCGGAGAAGCCGGAGCGGCACATAGCCGAGGGCGACGTCATCCCGCAGGACCGCAGCAGCAGCGCGATCGAGCTGGAAACCGTGCTCGGCAACGTGATGCCGTTGCTGCAGGCCGTCCAGCCGGAGAAGATGGCCAGCACGCTCAACGCCGTCGCGTCCGCTTTGGACGGTCAGGGCAAGCAGCTCGGCGCGACGATGGCGGGGCTTTCGGAGTATCTGGGGAAAGTCAACCCGTCGCTGCCGGATCTCAAGGCCGACATCACCGGCATCGCCGACGCCGCCAAGATCTACGACAAGGCCGCGCCGGATCTGCTGGCCGCGCTGTCGGATCTGACCACCACGAGCAAGACCCTGGTCGAGAGCCAGCGCGGTCTCGCCGACGTGTACTCGACCGTGACGGCGGCGTCGATCGACCTGACGAGTTTCCTGAAAGTCAACCAGGACAACCTGATCCGCCTCACCACCAACCTGCAGCCCACGTTGGACGTCCTCGCGAAATACGCGCCGGAATACCCGTGCCTGCTCAAACAGCTCGCCGGGTCGGTGCCGCGCGCGGAACTCGCGTTCGGCAAGGGCACCGCGCATCCCGAAGTCAGCCGGGTGACGATCGAGTTCACGCCGAGCCGGGGCAAGTACCTGCCCGGCGTCGACGAGCCGAAGTACAACGACAAACGCGGGCCGCGGTGCTATCCGGAGCTTCCGCCGCCGGGCCGCTGGCCGCAGTACCCGCCGGACGGGGCCATCGACGACGGATCGTCGAAACCCGCGCCGCCGCGCGACCCCGACGGCACCCTGCCCTCGGACGGGACCATCCCCGCGGGCGGGAGCGCCGGTGGTTCGGTGCTGAACTCGCCGGACGAACAGCGGCTGATCGACCTGCTCGTGTCGCCGGCGATGGGCACCACGCCGGACCAGGTGCCGAACTGGGGCAGTCTGCTGGTGGGGCCGCTGTACCGCGGGGCGGAGGTGGAGCTCAGGTGAGTGGGGAGATCAACCTGCGGAACCGCTTGGGGCTCGTGAGTGGTAAGGACGGTTCTAACCGTCCTTGCCACT
>Ga0307518_10000906_pt1 | contig 22087 bp, 27 predicted proteins | sample 25_EM_MG_FD_203889 | JGI IMG/M metagenome (GOLD analysis project Ga0307518, IMG submission 203889) | Populus trichocarpa ectomycorrhiza microbial communities from riparian zone in the Pacific Northwest, United States - 25_EM | ecosystem: Host-associated > Plants > Roots > Unclassified | place...
GCAAAAGCCACCTCTGTCCCAGACTTGATGCTAGACCTCTAGGGACTTATCCCACCTCTGGGATGTCCTTCGCTCCGGACAAACTGCGCTCAACTCCGGACCACTTTCCCGTGGTCCGGACTTACTCTGCAAAAACCCGGACTTACTCCCAGTGCTTCTCTAGTGCCCAGACTTCGTTTGTATGACCCGGACTTGATTGTCCGCACTAACTAGCACCTACTAGTGTCTGGACTTACCTCCTCATTAGTCCCCTGCATCCCTGGACCTTCTAGTAAGATCATTGAGGAGAACCGATCCTGACACTCTTCCTCATTCTCTCTTGCTTGTCTTTCTTGCTCCTCCAACCAAGCCTCCTTCCTTTCAGCCTCCTTTCTCATAATTAGCTGTCCCTTCTGGAAGAAGCCATCATTTGAGGTATTGATACCTTGTTCATGCCTAATTGCAAATGCATGAAGATGAATGCAGGAGATAATCCATAAGACAGCCATTTGGATATGTGACTGATTATCAATGCGGAGGCGTAGTCCACGGAGTGATGACCAGCGACCCTTGAGAAATCCTACACAGTGTTCAGACCGAATACGGATTTTGGACACATGATAATTATAGGTGGTGTTTTCTGCAGTCTCTTTTTCTGGCCTATAGGTATTAGACAGATGAGTGGTTTCAGTGTTGATAACAGGTTCAAAAAAATCACTGACTTTTTATATGGGGCCTGACACCAAGTGTGAAGAGGATAAGCAGTGTCAGCCCATATAAATTCACCTTCTTTGAGAAGAATGTTATGCTCTTGAGAGATACGAGTGTCCAGAAAGGCTGTGGCATCATGTTGACTGCCAGGCAACCCAACAGAATAGTCAACAATCTGTAAGTCTGGTGTTGAGACAATCTGGGAGAGTCAGAATGAATAATTGAACAGCAGAAAAACTGAAAATCATACTTGGACATTCATAGAGTAGTTAGACTTGCGATCATACCAGGTATTCCCATAAAAACCTGGCCTTGCATGGAGTGGAACCAGGGTACCATCCACCATTGCCCATCCATCCCGCCAAGCAGGGCATGAATTTTCTTCTACCCATGACTTTGCATGCTCAATAGCAGCTGGATCAGGCCAGTGCAAAGCTGCTCGGCGGAATTCTTCCCCACAAACAGCCTTCATGACACGATTTGTCACCAGACGTACTGTACCATATCCCACCCCCGCCCACAAAGCAGTCTTCATGACATTAGCTGCATTCCCATAATGCCCAAAGCGGAAAAGGGCTATAGCAAGCTGCTCTGCTACAGGCATCTGGGGTGAAGTTGACTGATTATGGAAGACAGGGTCAACCCCTAATGCAGCTGTAAGCTGGTCAAAGCAAGCAGGGGTAACTCGGACATAGCTTCGGAATATATCAGGGTGATTGATTCTCCAGTCACCAAGAAGAAGCTGCAGATTGGCATTGCTCTTGGGAATTGCAGGCCGCTCTGCAATGTATCGATGAGAATAGAGGGCAATGATGTTCTGCAAGATCACAGATGAAGGGGGGATCTGCTCGATCTCATCATCAGAGGACTGAGAGCTGGCAGAAGAGGAGTCAGAGTCAGAGTCAGGGCTAGGATCCACCAGATCTTGAGATTCCGTGGAAAGTAAAGCAAGATACACATGCAGAAGGCTCTGTGCTGCTTGTTGGCGCTCCGTTTGTCGAGGCATCAGTGGTTATTGCACGAAATCTCTGTTATTCTACACGACACACTGGATTACTGGTGAGAATTGAAACTCAGCCGTCTGACGCGACAATCACCTTGCTTGGGCAAGGTCCTATGGCCCCCCAAAAATCGTGAGAACGTGCCCCCTATACTACCGGCATTCGCCGCCTAAAGGCACAATAACATCCAATATTGAATGACGTCCACGGCGCTCGCCGCTGGTACTTGTACTTTCATGGGCACCTTACATACAAATGTGAAATAAGAGACAATGAACTGATCAATTGACTATCCACCACACTATGGCATGCACGTTCGGGTGTCTCATCCAGCATTCTTCCATTCCTTCAACGTCTGATCATTTAGATTATCTAACCTGTCATTTTCTGCAAGTAGTTCCGGACAGTGAGCGGCTTGAAAGACTTTCTGGTCGAAGTCACGCAGCAGTCTGATTGTTGATCGGCCTGAACTTCTAGAGAGAGCAACATAAAGGTTGAAAAGACTTAATCCTCCTGCTTCCTTTGTCAGTCGATGTATCACGTGAACGAAATCAACGCACCTGTGGGTGGGGTTGCTATATCCATGATGACTGCAGGTATCGTCTGTCCCTGGGAACGGTAATCGGTGAATGCATATGCAGCCATCACCGGAAACTGGCGTCGCCGCACAGTGCGTGTTACAAACTTTCCCTCTGCTGTCTGACAGGTGATGCAATAAGGCTTGCACGCTGGCTCCACCGGGATAACAGACACCTCCAGGTCCTTCAATTGAGTGGCACGTGTGCGATCAAGTTTCACGAGTAAGCACGCCGGCATATATCTCAGCTTGGTTAAAGGTTGTTGCTGATCGAATGGTGGTTCCTCAGGGTGCAGCCAGATATCGACTATTGTTCCTCGAGCACCATTCGTTATATCCAGGTCTGTCTCCACATTTTGCGTAACCATGACTTTCATGCCGAACGCGAGGTGCACGACTTCAGGGAGCTCTTGTCTACGTTGCCTCGTATCCGTACCTTGGTGCCTCAACAACACTGCATACCGTTCGCCAAGAGTCAATGGCTCCCCTTTTATTGTGTCTTCTGTGTGACATTCCAACACCATACACTGACCGTCTTTCCTGTGTTTACGCAGTGCTGTATCATTCCAAATTCGTCGGACGGCATGATGTGGGGTGACGAGCGAAGCGTTGCTCCATGGCAGTCTGCTGAAATCTGTCTGGACACTTTTGGGGTTAGTGAGAACCAAGGTTCGCAACATAGCGATGTGGTTTTCCTGTATATGTCCAACCCGAAGATGTTGCAAAAATTCTAACCAGACTGGATCTGTTACACGCATCTGCTCCTTGAGCGTCACCACTGTTGTGAATTCCTCGAAAATGGTACGCCCCATCTGACTATCTTCTTCATTGTGGGCCACAGTTGTCGTGGGGAAGTATAAAGCTTCGGATGGCGTGCATGCCACTGGCAGAAACTGGAAAAAATCCCCACACAGAATCACACTAACCCCTCCGAAGGAATGTGGTGATGGTTCTTGTCCCTCAGTCATCCTCCCTATGCTTATGTTGCGAGACAGTTTGGCAAGAAATGATTTGCTGATCATTGAAACTTCGTCTATGACAAGATATTGAATATGCTTCCAGTGTGCTTGAAGTTTGCTTTTGGTTTCTGCACTAATGTTATTGTCCTTCCATGGTGAGAGCATTGCAATTGTATGTGTGGTCTTGCCATCTATCAGAGATGCGGCAATCCCTGTGTACGCTGCTTTCTGCAGCATGAAATTGGTGCCTCTGTGGACAAAATACTCGGTCGCTGTTTGGATGACTTTAGATTTCCCGGTCCCAGGTTCTCCATGGATGAGCATGCGGAGCGGTGGTGGTCTTTGTCCCGCCAAAGTGCCTTCCAGGTGCGCTGTAATTATATCATATGTGCGAAATTGATCGTATCGCAACAATGCAGGGTCTACCGTGCTCAATGATTGTTCCGACGTCTCGGCGTTCCCTATATACCAGACTGCCGCTGGCTGTGTATCTGGTGTGTCTGCATAACGTAGCATGTCTACGTCGCCTCCGTTGGGTGAGTCATCGTTTGCGCTGCGGGACGGGTCCATTGCTGGGTTTTGTTTGTGAACGTCTGCTGTCATTTGTTGTTTCCAGAGAAGCAGTTGTTCTAAATCCACAGCACTTGGGATGCGCATGCCTTGCATGTTGTGCCATGTAGTCTCGTTTTGTGTGCCCTCTGGTTCTTGAGCTTCCCTCCATGGTTCGCCTTCACTGCCATCAAATATTTTGGCCAGTTTGGCTGCTTCTATTGCCAGCAATCCATGCCATTCCTCGCAGCTGGTTTGCTGTGATGCCACAAGATCCGTCAGCATTTCTTCTGTTATTGTCTGGCATTTTTCACCTTTGTCTGTCTCTTCAACTACCATGTCCTCTGTCGCCATACCTTCAAGTGCGTGAGCCATCTCGACACTCAGCATATGGCGTACTGCGGAGGCGCAGCATTCATGATAGTATTGTATGCCGCTAAGTATTTTCTTTGTTTGCACTGTGGCCGTTGCGAGAAAGTCTCCAAAAGCTGACTCCCAACTTTGCTTAGGTGGCTTCAGATCTTTTTGCAGCTGTCGCCATGGTTTCAGCAGCATCAACATTGATGCACAATACAAAGGGTATTCATTGGGTTTGTCGCGTGGAGGAAAATGTGAGCCGATGAAATTGGGCAGTGTGTGGTGGTTGGGATTATGCATGATGCGCTGTTTCGTGCGGGCTTTCGGGTGTCCTGACAGATAACGGATGCGGAGGTGACAAGGGCGGCCCCGCCACTTCCCATTCTGGGCTGCGGATGTCAATGCCACATCTCCTTTGCTGTCAATGTTGATTTCATATGTATTGACAAAGTAGTCTATGATGTTGCATTGTTCAAGGTGTTCACCGTGTTGACAATAATCAACTATTTGACTCTTCGTCGTTATTCTGCCTTGATCGTCTGCCTCGAGGGTCACTGTTTCCTGTGTGGGCAACATGTCTTTACTACTGTTGTTGAATGGCATATAATCAACCCGTTTTACCTCCGCTTGCTCAGCTTCTTCTGTCGGACGGTTTGCTGGGCACTCTGTACCTGATCCGGCACTGCGGTGGATTCTGCTTTGTTGGCATGAATGGTGTGTGACTTTTGTCTGTTGCGTACCTGTTGTGTACTTCGTTTGCATTGCTTGGCATTGGACCTCTTCTGGCCAAGCCGGGAAACTCTCCAAGCAGCCGTGCGACAAACAACGACCAGTAAATGGGCATGTAACAGTGCGATCGATACATGTCCCCCCATCCCATCAGATATGACACAACCATGGGTGCTGCAAGTTCTTGTTCGCGGTTCACTGTATTGACAAGCCGGAAGAGCATTAAGCGTTGGTGATCTCGGAGGGACTCATTGTATGAGGTGTGTCTGACATGATATGCGAATCCCTTTGCCAGTACAGCGGACATGTTGTAATTTCTTCCTTGTTTCTTGGTCTGATAGCTGGTAATATAATATGTGACATTCATTGTTTCGCACAAGTTGCTCAACAGTTTGACATCATTGTTGCATCGCAGATTGACTGTCAGCGCTGGGACCCATGTGTTCATGAATTCATACAGTCGCTTGGGCCCCCATCTGCCATCCTCTTGGAAAAAATCTTCTTCGGTGGTTGGAAAAGGAGCTCGGCGTTTGCATACAAGGCCACCTTTTTTGTTGGGTATCAAACATCGTCTGACCTCACAGGTGTGGAGGTTCTTCGACCTAGCTACCCGTCGCTCGAGATCCGTCAACAGGTCTTTGTATCCAGGAAGGTTTGGGTTGGGGGGTCGCGAGTAAGCCACTTCCACTTCGTTTGGAATCACTTTCACTGAATCTGCTGACTCTAAACCTGGCAAATAAGCACGCATGTTGGCTCAGATGAATGCTCGCACATGCTCCCGAAATGACTCATCCTTCAGCAGAGATTCCATCTCCTTGGTTGAGGGTGCATCCACCAGCCACAATAAGACGTGAAGGTGTAGTGTGGCTCATGCCTGAGATTCCACTATACCAAAATATGCCGAAACCTGTCCAAAAATTCCGACTGTAGAGACAGCCTTTTGCCCGGAGACGGACACTCCGAACAACGTCTCTAATACAGTGTGAATGGTGAAATGGAAAAACTTGGCTGCTGCGTACAGGTCTGCTGCAACATGCTCAGCTCGTTTTTCTTTTGATGGCCCCAACATCGATTGGAATTTGTCTAGGTCTATTTGCTCTCCTGCAAACACTTGAGCAATGGGGTCATGGAGGTCGCATGGGTTTATCGTTATCCAAAGGGTTGGGGGGTTCAGCATGATGCAGGTGGACCATATCTGACTTCTCAGCTGAGATCGGGACTCATCACTGCCCATGACACGTCCGCTTGTAGCATATATGTGTCGCCGTAGTAGTCTGACGGAAGGATCGGTTATTGGTTTGTGTGCCTCTTCTTCACGCTGTGCTTGCTGCAGCTTCTCCACTGTGACTGTAGTTAGCAACTGAGCATCTCATTCGAACGTGCGCCGTTGCATTTGTAATCATGCTGAAAACAAGGCCTGCCTGCATTGCTGGATGCCAAACGCGACCAAGGGGTATGTCCCATGTGTGCAGAAGCGCCTATCGTGATAACGCAGAGTCCATTTAATATGTTCCGAGAACTCCACCAGTGTGAGCTGTGCCCCTTCTAATCCCCCTTCCCCATATGGGAAAAGGTTTGGAAAGGCCTTTTCGAAGAAGTTCAGTCTCTCCTCCTCTGTTTCGTTCAACAACTCGCTGACTGGTCTTACCCGTCCAAAATCCCGCACTGGCTTCTGCCCATGTCTCACAGCATAACCCCCCTCTTTGCCCTCTTTCCATAGATTGGCTAATCCCCATATCGTCAGTTCAGCTGCTGTCATAGTTGTCATGTCTGTGTCGATGGTGCCGGAGACTTGCAGAGGTACAATGTCAGGTTCTGATTTCGCTATTCAACATTAAACCGTATCTTGTAGTTTGGGTTCTCACTGTCGTCCCTGTCACCTTCTGGTTCACTGTGCATGCCTATTTCCGACGGAAACTGGACTGTCCCTGTGTAAAAGGTAGTAAGTTTGCTGTCGCTCGCACTACATCAATTTCTGACCTTCATTGTCATCTGGGGGCACATAACTGTCGTTCTCTTCTTCAAGCACACCAAGGTCTTCCGATTGCCGAATTATGGCAGTTATTTCTTTGGGGACGTCATCCTCAGGTAGTGAGTTGATGTGTGTCGGACTGATTTCGATATCATGGTAGTACTTCGGGTTGTTGACTTTCAACCATTGCAACGCGTTGGACACGACCTGCCGTCAGACACGAAACGTGGAATGCAACCATTTCTTCGGTACTTCGCCCAAGGCAATGAATGTCACCGATATCAAGGATGCCAGGATCGCCGGCGGTCACAGCATTAGTTTTCCATCCACCATCGACGCTATTGCCTCTGAGTTCAACTCGTACGTTGTGACATTCCCTCGCATTGCTCACTGCAATGTTGCCATGTTGCGAGCGCCCTGCTGACGTTTCGGGAAAAGTTTGAATACATAGACGCGAGGATACAGCAGTGCGATCAACAACTGTTCAGGAAATGTCAAGAGCTGCAGAGGCCATGGTGTCCGTCCTATCCAGAGGCCATTGGCTAGGGAGTATTTGGGAGGTTTGTGTCCTGGCTTGTTCAATTCTTCGAGGCATTGACTGCAAACAGAGACAAGTGGATCATCATTTTCACCAACAACGCCTTCGGGTTCAAGAAGACGGCCTCTGTAAAGGTCATGGGCGGCGTGTGGGCGGCTTGGTATCAGCCGTGTGCTGTTGGGTATTAGGCTTAGAGGGATTGCCAGAACCTTATTCTCCAAAACCCCGCACTCCCAGGCACACACTGCACACGTACACTGTTCCGTCGCAGCATTAGATGTCGCTTTGTAAAATCGTGCATAACATTCCTTCAGTTGTGAGTCGGTGGGCAGTTGTAGGAAACGGGATTCGCTGCGATGACTACCCGGTGAAAAGATAACAATGTGTTTGGGTGGCTGCTACCTCAGATGAGGTGCATTCGACCCAGGGGCTTCTGGAGGTCTGGCAAGGCTCCCAAGGACTAAGGAGACTAGGAAACTAGAGAGTGGAAGGCTGGTTCAGTCACTCCATGACTGAGCTCAAAGATGTACAGTGAAGAGAGAGTTGTTGCTTAGTAAGCTAAGTACAAGCCTACATAGCTAAGGTAAGAGTCCAGTATCAGTACTACCAATCTACACACCTAGAGACAGGACTGTCTCTACACCGGTTCCTGAGGCCCTCTTGGTGGTTCATGTGTAACTCCTCCCGAATCGCTTGCCGTTCTTTTTCGTTTGTGGCCTCTTCGTCCACAAGTACCTGCCTGCATCTGTTTGCGCATAGCCGTCTCCCTCAATTTCTGCAGCTCCTCGGGTGCTGCTTTTAGGCAGATCTTTTCAATGAGTAACTCCTTCCTCACCCTTTCCTGTCTGGATAGTGTCACCTTTCCTTTCATTTCAGCTAGAATCTCCAGGACAGTAAGTGATTGCAGAGTCTGTTGGAGGTCTCCACATCTATTGGGGGGCTGTGTGTTTCCATTGAGCTGGTCCATTCGGTGAGAGAAAATTTGTTTGCAAGGAAGCTTGTTTCTTGTGTCCCCTGTCCTCTGCCTCTGTGCCCCTCTGGGGGGCCTGATTTCCCTGGGTTTCACTTTGATTATCATCCTGCGATTTCATGCTGAGGCGTTCCGAATGTTCTTATATTTTGGGGCACGTCTTTGTACTATGTTTGTAATACTTTCTCTTTTCAACATAATGAACCTTTGGTAGACCACGCTACGTGCCACTCAGCCCATTCGCACCTTCTTGCTGACTGGCGCGTTGGGATCCAAATGCATAGGAACAACGCGCTTCTTGACCATCGCGCTGCTGGATGCACAAGGAGGTACGAGAACTCTAATGAGGTCAATATCGCCAACAAACACATCACAGGCGGGCACTCCTGCCTTTCTACTTGCTATGGCCCAATGCATCAAACCAAAGTGCAACTCCACTATGGCATCCTCCAAACTCCATCGGTACACTTCTGGTTTGATCAGATCTCCTTTGACGTCGTACGCCGGGATGGGTACAATACGGTGCGTGGCTGAAATTTGATCAAGTTCAACTCTCGTCTCTTCATGTGTTACAGGCCATTTGGCTGTTGTAAACGTTGTGGTTTCGGCACTGCTGGGCAATCCTTTGTCGTCCCCATCCAACGGCTACCATGGCATTTGTAAGTCTTCATATGTCAGTTATCATTTGCTTGAAGAAACGCTCACCTCAAACAACACATGTCGGATTTTGAACCTCATCGCTTCGCTTTTCGGCCCCAAAAAAAAACCTTTGCCCATCTGATATCCCGGCGTCAGTGTTTGTGCTTGCAGTTGTTGCAAGTTTTCGACTACTTTTTCATAATCACCCTTCACCAGTTGCAAGTCCGGTGCGCAGACTGCACATGACAGCTTGACATCAAGCAAATCCTTTCACACAGTGGAAGGCCTCTGGTAACCAGCATTGGATGTCATCCAAAAGTCGTTGCGATTGATGCGGACGATGGCGCTGAGTGACGCCATTTCATAATTCGCTTCGTCCTTCCTTTCTTCTCCTCCTGTCTCTCCTTTGACTGCCAACCAGTCAGCGCGTCTGTCGCGAACCCATACGACCTTCTGCAAGACTTGATCTCCTCCAAGGTAAAGATCTGATTGCTTCAACTTGTGGTGGCTGTGAACGAGTTGTGATGCAGATGTTCCTGACAAACGCGAGGCGGTGGCGGATTCAGTCATGATGGTGTGTGAATTGGATGGTGGTACGAACGAAGCTGGGTTGGTTTCAATGCCTTCCTTTTATCTTTCATTATAGGGGATCCTTTCATTCTCAATGACACATAGGAGAATTTTTAAGGAGGTTTTCCTTCTGATTCTTTTGACAGTGTATGGGAGGTACTATGTGAATGGTGCTCGCTGTTATCTGACATTCCTGTCTTTTTATACAAATTGGTTCTAAAGCCTGCGGACGCTCCCTCATTTGCGTACATAGCGCACTGCCTTCTTATCCTCTATTCCATTTGCCACACGAACCTTCGGACGGGGGGGTCTTTTAATTCAACGCTTTTGCGTGTCGACTGGATACTTCACGTACAGTCTGTCAACTGCGATTGGTTAGTGTCATGTCAGTGACAATGAGTCACTCACCCCTCGAAGATATGTAAGATGTCTGGCATATCGTCTTCGGGACAAAAGCTCACAGGTCTGTCAGCTCGCAAGAGACGGACAATGAGGTAACAAGTGGTATCTGGTTTGTGTTGATGGTGGGTCCTATCGAAGTACACTCGGTAAAGTCTGTCACCGATCCAGGCTGCTTCTTCGGTGATGACAGCATTCGATGGGAAAAGGGATCGTTTATACTTTATGTAAATGTTATGGTTGTCGTCTGATGTCACGGTCACCGGAATTGCGATGCTGCTTCCTCCGTGGGTAAGAAAGAACATGAGCACAGTGTAATCTGCGAAACACTGGAGTTCCATGGTTGCAACAATCTTGCAAAGGGATGGAGGGCCAGAACAGGTTGATGGTTCGAGGGCTGTATAGTTTGCAGTCTGGGCTCCTAACCCCTACCCCTTTGCTGTTAGGAGGGTTGGTATGGGTGTTTATATAAGAAAAATGGACACGAAAGATGACCGTCCACTGGCATCATGACTTACTTCCTGGTGCCCTGCCCACCTTACTCGCCTGCACGTAAACTCCTCCTAAACATGGAATTCGTGGAAGCCTTGTTTGACTTATCCGATTTACGAAGCGTCGTGGCTTTCGCCCGCACCTGCAAATACATGGCGGCGAAAGCTCAATGGTACCTGCGACGAAAAATGAATATACTGTCAGCTCGTTTTTTTGATGCGAGTGAAGACCTTGCCTTCGTCTTGGATGCATGTGACGGCGTCGTGTCCGGCTCTACTGCTTTACACTTCTTGCTGCCGATTGCTTCCACTCCGTGGTGTCCCACAGATCTCGATATATATGTCCCCTTCCGTTGCCAACTTCAGCTCGGCCATCTTCTCAAAAAGAGAGGGTATTGTCTCCGAAAGAAAACTAAAAGCAACGGCTCGTTATACTCTGCATGCAAGATCTTTACTGTGCTGTCTTTCGCTAAAGCTCACAAGAACATTGATGTCATGGTTTCTACGACCGACTGTGCTGTCTTACCCATCTTCCAATTCCATTGCACTGCTGTAATGAATTTCATCACTGCCAATTCCATTTTCTGCGCTTACCCTTCGCTCACCTTTCGTGCACTATCGATGATGAATGGCACTCCGCTTTATAACGGTTCTTTTTCTCCTGTTGGGGTTAAGGCACTGATCAAATACAAAAAGCGTGGATTTGCCTTCATTTCGTGTCCTGCAACGCACGAATTTGGGTTTGCATGCAAAAGCGCAAACCGTTGCTTAACGGATGGAGGATGTTTGTGGGTTGATGTGGACAGCGTGCCGAGAGCGGGAAGACGTCCGGAAAATATGTTCGGAAGGTTGGCTGTCGTCGATATCAACTGGGCATTGGGTGGTTTGCTTTGTGGTGCTCCTGCTGCTTTTGTGCGCCCCTACGTTCGTGACACCCGTGATGATTTGTGCGTCCGCATATCCTTCGACCGCATTTACGTCTGACGGTGAACCAGATCTCTCATCGTCACCACCTCTGCAAACTGATGATCGTGCGGGAGTGCGGATAAATGCTGGTTGACGGTTGGATGTGTGGTTCAAAGCGGAAGAGGGTATAATTAATGGTTTGTGATAGTTTATGTGCGGCCGATTTCGTAGAGAGTGGTAGTTCCAAGCAAGGTGGTTGCCGGCGGCAGCCGGCACTTCCCCGAGTTCCAAAACTGGCGAAAACCAGTGAAAACCGGGGGTGTCAAACCAAAACTGTGGTTTTCGCATTCACAAAACTCATCCAAAACCGATCCCAAAACCAGGTCCAAAACCACTCCAAAACCGCTCGCGAAAACCAGCTTTGAATTCCCCTATTCTTGGCAGTGCAATGGAACATAATTTCGACTCAAGGGTTCATACTGTGAGAACATATCCAATGAACGTGGGTTTACTTGACTTTTAGAAAGATACACAGTATCTAAACCATCTCATCCAGGAGAAGTAAGGAGTGATGACAGACAACCAAGCATACCAGAAGTATTAGGGTAGTCAGAGGAGTCAAAGGACTCATTGCATGATGTCGTAGACATAATCATTCAAAAGGCGTTATCGTGATGGACGGCGGGGAGTCGGGAATCCAGCGTAGAAACCAACCTGAGCAGTTTACCATGAGCAGCTCAGCTGCAAGTTTTCAGCGTATGCGACGCGGCACAACGGCGATGATCGTCTATCAGCGCACTGCAGAGGCGCTTGCGACTCTCGCGCGCGCGGAATCGCGATATGCTCCTGATGACGGTCCTCCACACAGACACCGCTATCCTTACTAGCAGGTTCCCTGGTACAATACGCGTCCTTCCCCATGCTCCTGCTCGAACAATTTGAACTGCTCTTCAAGCTTCGTCCCCTTGATCTCAAGCCACTCCGCTCGCGGTGGGCGAGGGTAAGGGAGGCGACCAGCTGAGGCATTGTCAACATCGTAGGTGTCTGTGGGGTGGGAGTCGTACACCGAGACGGGGGCGGTGTAGATGGGAGTAATGGTGGAGAGGGTGATCGTCGGAATTTCGAGCGAAGCAACGTTGGCGTGTTCTCTGGAGACGATGGAGGTGGTTTGTGGACACTGGGTGACGACGGCCAATCTGATGTCTGGACATCGTCGTGGGGGTTTCGCAAGGGAGGCACCGCGATTGGCGCAGACGGCTTTGGGCAGTACAGCACCTTTCCGGCAGGACAAGGCGGTCGTGGAAACTCGAAAACAGTAACCTCGTTCGACGAGGAGACGGTGACCGACATGTTCTCTGACTCCGTTCTGCATTCAACAACAGGTGCAGGGGAGGAAAGGATGGGCGAAGGCATGAGCACCGACGATATTGGTGTTGGCGGTGAGGATAAAAGGGTCAACCGACTGGGCAACGGCGCTGCCGTCCTCCCTTCGTGATCACCAGTCATCGCGATTGAGTGACTTCCGCCATCGAGGAGCCTCTGCCATATCCTTTCAGCGAGTAGCCGATCCTGCGCCTCAAATGTATTGTGGCGCGTCCGCCGATGCTGCTTGTTGCGGCTACCGTCAAATGCGCTCGTCGAGCACGATGAGACAGTGGGTTCGGGCTCACAGAGCCCCTGTAAAATGCTCCGGTGTATCATACTGAGCCACCGCATATCGACTCCGTGTCGCTTGCTTTTTCGTGCCCTCTTCCTCACCGATCCGTCTTTCGGATCTTTGCTAGACTTGTCCCTTCTACTCGAAGGCACTGTAGACGAGCATGCCGAGCGGCGCTTGCGCCTAACAGGTGGCTGTGAGGAGGGCGAAGGAGAAAGGCAAGGAACCGGAGATGGACGAGAGCCAGGTGTTCCATCGGTCATCTCAATGTCCTCGTCGCCATCCAATGGCGAACACGGGAAAGGTACGACGTTGCGTACATCCGGAAGTTCAAACTCCTCGGCAAATCCTCGGTTTTGCGAACAGGCCGCGGAGAACGATATTGAGACCGTTGGCGGGGCTTTATAAGCGACGGGAAAGCGGGGCGGCGACGCCGAAAACTTGCGGCATCGGGAGTTGGACTCGTGTACACGGGCGGAAGACGTAGGGAAAGCGACTCGTTTCGTGGAGTAGGACTGGATGTAACCGATGCTCCGTTTCCCGGGACGTGGCAAGCTTGTGTTCGTTGCGTCGTGCAGAGCTGCCCGAGTGCCAGAGGTGTGGCATAGGCCGGGCTGCTGAAGAAGTAGAGGAGACGGGGACGTCACCATTGCGACTATGGTGTTGGTTCCGGTTCGAAAGTCGTGGCGCTTGGACACTGATGTGACTGCGGATCGATCTGACTCGATACTGCGGATGAGCGAGGATGGGTCTCCGATTGCAAGATGCTTGTGACCAGCCAAGACTGATACTGTCAGATCGAACGAACGAACTTCCTGCGTGGACCGGTCTTGCAGGGATGGTGGTGAACCGCGTGTCGTTGGTGCTACACAACCCCCGTGAGACTGAGGCCATGCGATGAAAACGTGGGGGATCAATCCAACAGTTTAAGTCATCGGCGGCAGCGACGAACAACTTACCTCGAACCAGGACACGACGAAAAACGACAGAAAGAAACAAGAGGGCTCTCCCTTTGCTGCTTGGGCACGAGGCCCGGAACATATGACGCTTAGACCAAGCACTAAACAATCACAAGCACGTTCCTCCCTACGCGTCCAAGTCACGTGAGTTTTATTTTTGACATCCCCACCAGGGTCGCAATTGTCCAGACCGCAAGGGTTGCAACAAAGACTGACAAAAGAGAACTGTAGTATGTTCTCCAGTTTACTTCATGAAGAACAAGACCGCCCCAGAGCCAACCAAAAAAGGTTACTGACGTGCGCAGGTGACAGTTGGCCCTATTTCTTTGCACTGTAAAGGTGCCATGTTGTTAACCCTCACAGGGATTCCAGCCCGACTCAGAAGGGTAAACCCGGAACATAGCATCTCGGATGACATGTGATACTCAACGGTTCACATCACCATACCCCTGAGATAGAGCGATGTTTTAGTGCGACAAACGGAATTAGTCCGGAATCAGGAATCCGGACACCAGCGCATCCAAAAGGACAACACAAATCAAGCCGTTGATTTAGGTAGGCTGGCATCCAGATTACTCGGGAATCTTCAATCTTGTAGTCCACAAACACAACACAGTGAGGAGATTCAAGTTGGCCCGTCGTAGTCACTTCGTGAACGCAAAAGCGTACGCTGGTGAGACCCAATCAGAATACAGGATGGTGAACGCGGTATGCACCAAACAGTCGGGGATATGGATCAGCAGCAGTTGCGAATCGCACAGGCTATCCAACGCAACGACGATAGTTTGGCCCTGATCCTGCGTCAAGTGAAAGGCGACTGTCCAAGCCAACGTATCGGGGGTGTCGCTATTATAAGTACTACATCGTCTGTGTAGGGATCGATGGACTATGACACGGAGATATCAAGTTCGCGGACAAAGATATAACGGCGATGACCCCCGCGATTGAATTGCATGGCTTGGTTGTTGGGATCAAAACTTGTGATCTGAGCAAAGTCAAATCACCATGGCGGCATGTCGCATGTGGAAGCCCAACGATATTGAAGATAAGGATATCAGTACACATGCAACGGACGACAAACCTGATGTACAGCACGCACCACTCGAGGGGAACTAACTATGTGTGCAAGGAGCGGTGCGAGTCTCAGGCTCGAACGACGACCAGAACGCGTCCAACGCGTCAGCTGGATGGAAATACAGTTCGAATGAGCATGGGAGCTCATCAACATTAATATTCGAGTCGGATGGCTGCGAATGTGGTACGGGGGTGGGCGCGTGCATGGACGGTGCAGGTTAGCCTTCGGTCGATAATGGTGCCATCACGGGTCGTACAGTTGAGCGTGCAGTTGAATTTGGCTTGTTGATCGACACGGATGGGCACGATAGTGCTCCCAGCGAGTACAAAACTCACCGGTGCACCTGTGGAGCCGGAATTGAGCCACCCAAGTCCGCGGGGCAGCAGAGAAGAGTCGGCGTGTACATGTTACAGGGGTGCACCGGTGAGCAATGGAGGCCCCCGTGGTCGAAAGATTGTTTTCTGACAAAGTGTCACAAATATAGCCACATAAGTACAAACTCGCATAAACAAATTAGCCCGACCAACAGCTGCCCTGCCACTCAACTTCTTCATGCAAGATAAAAAATGAAGTGCGTTGCATTTTCCTATCGCTCACATTTCCCGCCCCGAGCAGCTCCAATATTCACCCAATGACCATTCAACGGTGGCAGGAACTTCCCGAATCCAAATTCTTAATCAGTATTTTTTTATAGCTTCGGTGGGATTACTGGTATGTACTACGGCACATTCATCCCGTCTGCAGTAGCAGGAAGTATACGGCGGGCTATAGAGGATATTGCAGGGAATGTGGGGCATCCTTCGTCAGATGGTCTGGCCTCCGACACGGCCCGATGAGGGGATGACACGGTCTCGAAAATTTCCCAGCATGTTCCTTGTCCACGATGTTCCATGGTCGGTGTGCGATATCAGATATGACATCCTCCAGCATCATATCCGGGCATACGAAAGGATTACGTTCGAAGTGCGCGAATCCTTGACGGTATGCCCTCCTCCCACTCCTCTCTTCGCGAATCGTCTTTCGGTTTTGGGACTCGCTGATGGAGACTGTACGTGAAACCATACGGTCTACTTGGAGCGAGAACCGAAAACCGTGTCAAGATCTCAAGTATCACTACAGACTTGGATACGGCCGTGGTGTCTGCGTCGTGGCACCTCTAGGAAATTTGCAGCCTATCTGTCATACCGTGTCTATGAATCTTGGTTTCGTTTGCTGAACAATGTCATCTCTTTTCAGCTCCGAAAGCGGCGACTCGACTTATGATTTCAGATTGTGGTATGTGCCTTCCTTTGGCATGCACAGCCGCAGGGGCGTTTTAGTATGAAGAGGGTGTCGCCACTCGACACGTTTTTGAGAGCAGTTCCCTGTGCAATTTTGTATTGGGTGACTGACACTAGGCACGAAAGGACATCCAACTTATCAATGCATCATCCTCGAGGATTCCTCGTGCAAGTCTGACCTGTGTTTGATCTGTACGATGGGCATAGGATTCTACATCCATCGTGAAAGGGCTGCCTCCGAGGCGACGACCCACCCACATGCACCACTCCCTGGATCATGCACACGCTTACGTCCCTCGGTGCAATTGATGATATCCACGCTCTTTGTCGCCTATCAGCCATGGGTGTACACGTACACCCAGGGAAGTTACAATTAAGGGAGATCCACTCAAGTGACACGATTGTATGTAGATCATATTTGACCCTTGCACGTCTATCAAGAAAGGTGGGCATGACACCTTGGAGCTATGACGACGTTGGAGGCTCAAGCGCTCAGGTTGGATTGATCTGCATGAGCTGCTTGATGTCCTTTTGTGATCATTGAACACTGCCGCAGTGCAGGATCATGACTTTGTAGAACCGAGTCCAATTTTAATGAATCGTCATCCTAAGGGTCTAGATGCTATACAATAAGGATTCCCTCGTCTGCCTGTAGGATACATAGATGGGTAATTGGTATACGTGTGTCCATATGCAGCAGCTGGTCGGCGACGGAGTAGGGCCTGATCCGATGATCAAGGGACCGCATCAGCCCACCTTTACGAAGTTGCGGAGGACAGACACCACAGCCTTGATTTCAAGGCAGTGTACATCCACACATTGCCAAGTTGAGCACCGACTAGCGCTGGCTGATGGATTGTTGCCAGGGAATGATGGCCGGGAGAGAGCACAGCCAGAGGTCGGGTCCTGGCCCATCGGCCCATCCGTCGCCGAATATGTTGCAGTCTGAAACCTGGCCAGCATGTAGTAGACTCTACTGTGTGCAAAACCAAATTTCGATAGTCGCCATATGATAGATTGCATGGGTTGGTGTACATGAGAGTTCAATTGAGATCAGGTGACAGCAGTCGCATGTCGGAATCGGAAACCGAGCGCGCGCATAGCCACACCGTAATGTCCACTGTCGATGATCCTTTCACCACTCAGCTCACAGACCTGACTTCAACTTTCTGCGTGAAGACATGCCAGAAAGCCGTCGGGGTGTGCGGTGCAATGGAGCCCAGTCGTTCTGGAGAGCGCAGGCAAAATCCGAAGAATTCGAGCCGATAAGATCTGGCGCTGGCAGGCCGCGAGGTCGAAAATGATGTGAGGTGATAGATCCCGGTCAGGTCCCAGGCTGTGCATGGAGAAATGCGTATCGATTACGGTGGGTAAGTTATCGGTCGACGCCGATACATAAGCTCTCAACGCTGCCTTTCTGACCCTCCAACATCGTACACTTTTTGCGGGGGCTGGTCTATCTCTTCGTCATACTTCTCTCTACTTCTGCTCACCTCTTTGTCTCTGCCGCCTACACTCGTCAACGATTGCACCGTAATCTCCTACTAAACGACTCAAGTTCAGCTACTGCTGCACAGTGACACGATAACTTATTATTTTGCATCTCTCTGTTCCAACTATCTGGTCAACTTTAGCTGCACACGAAAGTCGTTATAAACAATGTCCGCAGAAATACCCGTCGCAGTCATTGGAATTGGCTGCAAATTCCCCGGAGGCTCTGATAACAAGGAGTTGTATTACGAGTTCCTTAGGAACAAGGTGCGTCGTTCGCGCAACTTTCGATGTCTTGATCCTGATGTTTTCCGTGCAAAAGGGTGATGGAATGATCGAGCCTCCCGCCGACCGATGGATCCATGCTGAGTGGTACGGTACGTGCATGTGCATCCATGGTTGCAGCGGTGTCCGATCTGAACGTGTGCTTACAGGTGGCAAGGATGAACCTGGAAAATACCACTGCACAAAAGCCGGTTTCATCAATGGCATCGACCAGTTCGATCCTCTCGAGTTTGGTATCTCGGCCAAGGAAGCCGCACACTTTGATCCCGCGATTAGGCTCACCCTCGAAGCTGCCCATGCAGTGAGTGTCCTACCTTCCGCATTGACATCGCAGTTCATGTTCCATTTAGGCACTTCAAGATTCTGGTATCGACTACAGGGGTTCCAATACTGGTGTTTTCTTTGGCAACTTGCTTACTACCACAGACGAACTTGACGATGAGAGGTTTGAAATCAACAACTACAATGGCGTTGGACGTTGTGTCTCCATCCGCGCGAACCGTATCTCTTTTACTTTCGACCTTCGTGGTCCTTCCCTCACCGTCGATACTGGTGCGTAGTCTTGTGACGCTTCAGATCGATGATAAGTCTAATTGGATATTCCCATAGCGTGCTCCGCATCTGCAACTGCCATGCATCTCGCCCTTTGCTCTATCAAGCTCGGCGAGATCGACCAGGCGCTTGTCGTAGGTCAGTGGAATTGAGACCGGAGCGGACCCATCATCTAACAAATGACTAATAGGTGCGAACACGATCATCAACCCAGAACATACTGTCTCCTTCTCCAAATTGGGTGTCTTGTCTCCCACAGGATCTTCAAAATCTTTCGATGCATCAGCGGATGGCTATGCTAGGTACGCGCATCTGTGAATTTCATGCTACATTATCGAAAGCTGATCTCTACGGTATTGTAGAGCGGAGGGTGTCGCTGCAGTTCTCATCAAGCGGGTTGATCGCGCAATGCACGATGGTGATGCCATCTACTCCGTCATCACCGGCAGCGCGATCAACGCCAACGGAAAAGGCAAGAGTTTAACCATGCCCGAGGGTGACATGCAAGCAGAGACGATCAAGGAGGCCTACCGTGTCGCTGGTCGCGACCCCGCTGAGGCCTTCTACGTCGAGCTGCACGCTACCGGCACCAAAGTCGGCGATCCGATTGAGACTAACGCTGCAGGCAAGGTCTTTTCTAAGGGCAGGGACGTCAACAAGACACTCCGTGTCGGCAGTGTCAAGGCCAACATTGGTCACGCAGAAGGTTGCAGTTTCCTCGCGAGTCTTGTCAAGGTCTCGATGATGTTGCATCAGAAAGAGATCATTCCGAATATCCGCTTCCAGAAGGCGAACCCCAAGATCGACTTCCCTGCTTTGAAGATGCAGGTTCAGACTGAGCTTGAGGCGATCAAACCCGAGATGGCGGCCAGGGACGGAAAATGGGTCACCTCCGTCTCGTCTTATGGTGTTGGTGGCTCCAATGCACATGTTGTGCTGGAGACTGCCGAGACTGTATCTGACCTCATTAAGAGTGCCTCTGTAACGGCATCTTCGGACAAGAAACCATTGCACTTGTTCTCGATTGGGTCTCTGACGGAGCCCGCCGTCGGACGCTGGAAAGACGCTCTCGTTCAGGCATACGATGGCATTACAGACGACCTTACTCTCCGCTCTCTCGCTCGTGATCTCGGCAGACAGAGTCGTGCCTACGCTGCACGTTCGTTCGCCGTAGCGTCCACCCTCGATGCCTCTACCAAGTTCTCCAAGCCCGTCCTCAGCAATTCTAACGCGAGCCCCAAACTTTGCCTTGTCTTCTCCGGCCAGGGTCCTCAGCACATCTTCATGGGCCGTCAGCTTGCAGCGGTATACCCAGTATTCCTTGATTCGATCAAGGAGAATGACAGGATCTTGGTCGAGAAGTACGGCCAGGAGTCCATGTTGGAGCGCACGGGTCTCTTCGTTCCCGGCGTCGAGTGCAAGCTGGCAGCCAATGGTGTTTGGCCTGTGCAAGAGGTCGTGCTCAGCTTGGTATTTGTGCAAATTGCGATGGTCGATCTCGTTCGCAGCTTGGGTATCAAGTATGACTCTGTTATTGGTCATAGGTAAGTCCGATTATGCATGGATTGACGGGGACTCTGTTGATGACCTGTACAGTATCGGTGAGATTGTGATGGGCTATGCTTCTGGTCACTACGACCGTGAGATGGCTGTTGGTATTGCTGCTGCTCGTGCGGCTGCTATGACCCAGGCCGAAGGAAATGGCGCTATGGTTGCTGTCGGCGTTGGCGTGCAGAAAGCGAAGACGTTGATGCGCAGGGTTATGTCCGATGCTAAGGTTTCTTCAGGACTGTGGATCGCTGGAATCAACTCCCCACAAGCTGTCACTGTCGCTGGTGAACACAAACTCATCGACGCGTTGGTAGAACATGCAAAGGACCCTAGTGTGATGGTGTTCGCTGCCAAGCTTCGGGTTAGCTGTGCCTTCCATACGCCGCTCATGGAAGGACAAGAGGCGCTCTTCAAGGAACGTGTTGGTGCTACTCCCCTGTCCCAGGGAACTAAGACGCCCATTGCTCGAGTTATGTCTACAACGGACGGAAAGTGGCTCGACCGCGACCTTGATATCGACTATTGCTGGGATAACATCCGCTGCCCCGTGCTCTTCGGCACCGCTATTAACAAGATGGTCACCGACGAAGGCGCGAATGGCATCCTGTTCCTCGAGATTGCTCCCCACCCAGTGTTGAAGGCTTACATCGAGCAGTGCGGTGGTGAATCCATCAGCTTGGTCCGTCGTCCCAATCCAAAGGTCCCTGCTCAGAACACCGGCGAACACTACCAGTTCCTCGAGGGTATTGGGAACCTCCTCAGCAGTGGCTTCAAGAACGTCGACTTCAACAAGCTCTGCGCATCGCCTGATGGCGCGGCGAACTTCACTAAAGCCAAGCTCCCGGAGTATCCTTACAACAAGTCGCACTGCTGGGCTGAGTCCTTGCGTGAACAATCCTGCAGACTTCAGGAAAAGTCTCGTCCCGTCGCAGCGTCGCACTTCCGTATTAACGTCGATACACACCCTGACTTGACAGGGCATGTCGTCTTCGATGCTGTTCTCTTCCCTGCATCTGGGTACGTTTGTTGCTACTGGTCGTAGCTTCTTCTAATACTCTTTCCTTTTTAGCTATGTTGAGAGCATCTTGGAGAACGGTGCCATGGTTGCTTCTAATATCTCGATCCACAAGCCTCTTGTCCTGAATGGCACTGGTTCGATCCCAACACACGTCGGCTGTGTCATCGATGGCGACAAATGGGAATTCAAAGCCTCTCCCAACGTCGAGTACGTCAAGGGCCAAATCGTCCTGGACACCGTTTATGCCAGTGGTCAGTTCTCACGAGTGAACCCCGCATACGATGAGTCGGCTCCTCGCATGTTCGATTTCAACGCCAAGCTTGCGTCCTCACGAGGCTCCGTCACTGGCGATGAGTTCTACGAGGCCATCCCTTCGGCCTACCGCTACCAGAGACACTTCAAGGATTACCTCAAGTTTGTACACGAGATCGATGACGACAACAGCTGGGGTGGCAAGGCCTACCTCACTCGCCTCGAGGTTCCCGAAGGGACACCCGATGTTTTCGGTAATGGCTATGTTATCCACCCTGGTATCCTCGACAGCATCACCCAGTGCGGTCTTGCCATGTTCATCAACATGGACACGAAGCTATTCGACTTCAACGGTGTCTTCCTCCCTGTCAAGATCGATGCGCTCCGTCGCTGGGATAGCCGCGATGCCCCTAATATGGATGCGGAGATCAAGAAGGGTATCTGGACGTACTTTACAGGCAGGACGTGGGCGCCTGGCGGTCCTTTCAAGTCTGACTACATCATTGCGAACTCGGAAGGCCGTGTCCTCTTCACCATCGAGGGCTTTGAGATCGCGCGTGCTCCTGATGCCGAGCCCGTCGCTATTGCTGACAACAGTCTCGAGGAGCGGCTGACGACCA
>Ga0307518_10000907_pt1 | contig 22087 bp, 7 predicted proteins | sample 25_EM_MG_FD_203889 | JGI IMG/M metagenome (GOLD analysis project Ga0307518, IMG submission 203889) | Populus trichocarpa ectomycorrhiza microbial communities from riparian zone in the Pacific Northwest, United States - 25_EM | ecosystem: Host-associated > Plants > Roots > Unclassified | place...
AAAAAGTCTAACCCAAGAGGATGAAATTGTATGTACAGACAAAAAATGACGTCATCACTCAGCCTCCAGTTAGGTTCAAGATGCCCTTTTTGTCGACGGTTTCACACGCTATTTTATTAACTAGTAACTAGTTTTTGTTTTCTACTTTTCTCACCTTGAAAGTGGGGCCCCCACGAGGCCCCACCTAATGCAATATAATGTTAAATCATCCAAAATTCATATTCTTTTATACAAACAACTGTAATGTGTCAAGTAATTAAAATATAAAATAACAAAATTCTTTGTTATATATTATGGGAAATTGAAATGATGATCTAAACAGTGTTTTTTTTTTAATTTTAAAATTTATTATTGTTTAAAAATAGTTTTTTTATGTATTTATATGGTTTTAAAAATAAAAAATCATTGTCATATTTTCATAAACCTCTCGTAATAATGTGATAAAGAAATCTACCTGCAATAATAGAAAATCCGTTGGGCCTCCTAAAATAAATCATATTCTATGGCAGCTTGGTCTTCATGGCTTTCACTTCACGTGATTAGGTTTAGGTTTAGGTTTTTGTTTTGCTCTCTCTCTCTCTCTCTCTCTCTCTCTCTCTCTCTCTGTGAAAGAGTGGTGAAGCACCAAACCACTTTTGATTCTGAAGCAACGTTCGAAATTCAAACACCATTTCCTTTGTTCAAGGTGAAGAAGAATCAGCTTATCAATTAGTAACTGCTTCTTTACCTAAAAGTCAATTTGGTTAGGCTGCCTGCATTATTTACTTTAGTCTTTGTTTACTATTTATTTTTTAAAATATTTTTTAGTTAAAAATATATTAAAATAATATTTTTTTATTTTTTAAAATTTATTTTTAATATTTGTATATCAAGGTATAAAAACACACTCTAAGAGAATATGACACGTTGTCATGGGCCTCAGCCTCCGTATCATCATCCATCATATTCTAATTAATTAGCCGAAGGTAATTAAAAAAAGAAAAAAAAAGAAGAAGAAGGGGAAGGGGGGAAGGCGTTGATTTTTCTATACATTGCAAGAGAGGTTCAAAACCAGAAGCTAAACAAACAAATAAAATAAAGCCGACAACAAAACGCGTCTAATATAGTTCGACTCCATTTCTCAACTACAACCTTCATTTTGCCTACAAACATAGAGAGTTTATTTTGACAAACATTTTGCTGCTGACTCTTTCCATATCTCTCCCAATCCTTTCTCTTTAGCTGCTGCTTCTTCTTCTTCTGCCTCCCATTCTTCACTTTCGGTCGGACACCGTCCCGAGCAAAACCTGAGTCTATTTAAGGTGGCAAAGACCTGAACCTAAAACGGTCATGTTCATGTCTGTTTCATTCCCTATACGAAAACCAGATTAATAACAAGCTTTTCCATCTTCGGTTATATGGGTGTCTCGTAATTGTTTGCAAATGAAAATTCCTCTCTTTACATGGCTTTTCTTGATACCCTTTTTGACAATATTCTTTGGTGTCAATGTGTGTTTGGTTTCTGGCCAGTGCCGGAAAGATCAGCAATCCTTGTTACTCCAATTAAAGAACACTCTCGTGTTTGATCAATCTGTATCTGCAAAACTAGTGAAGTGGAATTCAACCCCAGATTGCTGCGACTGGCCAGGCATAACTTGCGATGAGGGTAGTGGTCGTGTTATCAGCCTGGACTTGAGCTCCGAACGAATCACTGGTGGACTTGGCGATTCAAGCGGGCTTTACAGACTTCAATTTCTTCAGAGTCTAAACTTGTCTTTCAACAGCTTCAGCACAGCTCTGCCAGTCGGGTTTGCCAACCTCACGGATTTGATTTCACTGAATTTGTCCAATGCTGGCTTTACAGGCCAGATTCCAAATGATTTCTCAAAGCTGACAAAGTTGGTCAGTCTTGATTTGTCTGCCCTTTCCTTCCCTGGAAGTCCTGCACTGAAACTCGAGCAGCCTAATTTTGCAACATTGGTTCAAAATCTCACACACCTAACAGAGCTCCTTCTTGATGGTGTTAATATATCAGCACACGGCAATGACTGGTGCAAGGCCTTATCATCGTCACTGCCTAATCTAAAAGTGCTGAGCATGTCCAACTGCTATCTCTCAGGCCCTCTTGATGCTTCCCTTGCAAAGCTTCAGTCTCTTTCAATAATTCGTTTGAGCGGTAATAATTTGTCTACTCCAGTTCCAGAATTCCTTGCAAATTACTCGAAATTGACTGCCTTGCAGCTCAGCTCTTGCCAGTTGAACGGTATATTTCCACAAGCTATATTCCAGGTACCAACACTAGAGATCCTTGACTTACAATACAACAAATTCCTTCAGGGTTCTTTTCCGGAGTTCCATCAGAATCTCTCTCTTCGGACCCTCCTGCTCAGTAACACAAATTTTTCAGGAACATTACCACAGTCCATTGGTGAACTCCAGAAATTATCCAGAATAGAGCTAGCGGGTAACAATTTCACTGGACCAATTCCAAATTCAATGGCTAATCTCACCCAGCTGTTTTATCTGGACTTGTTATCCAACAAGTTCACAGGCACACTCCCATCATTCCGCAAGTCCAAGAATCTCACCTATGTAGATGTCTCTCACAATCAACTAAAAGGTGAGATTCCATCCGGTCACTGGGAAGGCCTTCGAAGCCTCACCTATGTTGATTTAGGGTACAATGCATTCAACGGGAGCATCCCCTCATCGCTGTTTGCAATCCCGTCGCTGCAGAAGATACAGCTTTCCAACAACCGATTTGGGGGACAGATTCCTGAGTTTCCAAACGTGTCTTCCTCTCTTTTGGATACCCTGGATTTGAGCAGCAACAAGTTAGAAGGTCCTATTCCCAGTTCTGTCTTTGGTCTTGCAAAACTCAATGTCCTTGAACTTTCATCCAATATGCTCAACGACACCTTGCAATTACATTGGATTCAGAAACTTCCCAATCTCACCACACTTGGCCTCTCATACAACAACTTGACCGTGAAATCAAGTGGTGGCAATTCCAACATGTCTTCCCTTCCCCAAATCAAGAAACTAAGATTAGCTTCTTGCGACCTGGGAATGTTTCCAGATCTAAGGAACCAATCAAAACTCTTCCATTTAGACCTTTCAGACAACCAAATTACTGGGCCGGTACCTGGTTGGATTTCAGAACTTATTCTTCTTCAATATCTGAATCTTTCACGCAATCTTCTGGTTGATCTAGAAAGACCTTTGTCTCTTCCTGGTCTTAGCATCTTAGACCTGCATCATAACCAGCTCCAAGGGAGCATTCCAGTTCCTCCATCATATATTACCTATGTGGATTACTCAAGCAATAAATTTTCTTCCTTCATCCCCCCTAACATTGGTAATTACTTCAACTTTACCCTTTTCTTCTCCCTTTCAAATAATCACCTTACCGGAGAAATACCGCAATCGATATGCAATACCGAATGGCTACAAGTTCTTGACTTGTCTAACAACAGTTTGAGTGGAGCAATACCATCCTGTTTAATTGATAAGATTAAGACTCTTCGTGTTCTAAATTTAAGGAGAAACAACTTCGATGGAATTATTCCTGATAAATTTCCAAGAAGCTGTGAATTGAAGACTCTGGATCTGAGTGGAAACAACTTGCAAGGGCAGGTTCCAAAATCTCTGGCAAATTGCACTATGTTAGAGGTCTTAGACCTTGGGAACAATCAAATCAATGACAGCTTCCCGTGTCTTCTTAAGAGCATATCGAGTTTTCGTGTCCTTGTTCTGCGAAACAACATGTTCTCAGGGCATATTGGATGTCCACAAATCGAAGGCACTTGGCCAAGGCTTCAGATCGTCGACCTAGCTTTCAACCATTTCATAGGAAATCTATCAGATATTTGCTTGAAAACGTGGGAAGGAATGATGGAAGGTGGAAACAGAAGCCTTGACCACATAAGATATGATCCCCTGCAGCTGACGAATGGACTGTATTATCAAGATTCAATAACAGTCACAGTCAAGGGTCTCGAGCTGGAGCTGGTGAAGATATTAACTGTCTTTACCTCTGCTGACTTTTCAAGCAACAACTTTGAAGGGCCAATACCAGATGCCATAGGAAAGTTCAATGCCCTCTATGTTCTCAACTTGTCACATAATGTACTCACAGGCCAAATTCCATCATCTTTAGGCAACCTGTCACAGCTCGAGTCCTTAGATCTCTCATCTAACCAATTGTCTGGACAAATCCCAGCACAGCTAACAAGCCTGACATTCCTTTCAGTCCTGAATCTCTCATATAACAGGCTAGTGGGACGGATCCCAACAGGCAATCAATTCCTGACGTTCTCATCCGATTCCTTTGAAGGTAACCAAGGATTATGCGGGCCTCCGTTAAAATTAGCATGCTCCAATACCAATGAATCAAATTCTACACGGGGAAGCAACCAAAGAAAAGAATTTGATTGGCAGTTCATAGTCCCTGGCCTGGGGTTCGGGCTAGGATCAGGAATTGTGGTGGCACCTCTCTTGTTCTCCAAGAAAATAAACAAATGTTACGACGACCGTATAGATAAAATCCTTTTGGTGCTTCTTCCAATGTTGGGATTCAGATACTACGCGAGAGGTGATTGGAGGATCGAGCCTGAAGAAACTTCTGAAGAAGAAGATAACACAGATGCTGCTGCTGCTGATGATGATGATGATGAAGTGGAAGTGGAAGTGGACAATGAAGATTACTTTGGAGGAAGGTACTGTGTGTTCTGCACAAAACTTGACATCACAATTAAAAAGGTCATTCATGACCCAAAATGTGTTTGTTATCAGTCACCACCGATATCTTCTTCCTCTTCTTCCTTCTCATCTTTTTCGCCATCTTGAGAGACAAGGACAGTGCAGGTTTTGTTTCTTGTTTTATTGTTTTGTAACTTGTATATAATACAGAAAGTATGCGAGTGTAAAGCTGATTGACGCAATTTCGTTGTATGGGGTTAAACTCATAGAGGAATTTTATCGAACAAGTTAGAAACTGACTAAATAGCATAGCAAGACGAGCAAAACTACAAAATTTCATGTACCTGAAGTGCTGAACAATAGCAAGAACTGATTTTGCATCGAACCCAGTCACCAAGAGTCTGCAACTAGTTTGTTTTCCATTTCCATGTCTCTCTGTCTCAGATATAACCAATAACAACACGGCTATCTTCTTAAGAGGTGCCATTGTTCTTCCCAAATTGGGAAGTAAAAAATCATAAAAATTCTCTATTTTAATCTTAATCTTAGCATTCAGTGTTGCGTTTTTTAAAAATTTTGTTTATTATGACTTATAATTTTGTATTTGCATGTTTGTGTTTAGAGGCGACTACCAAAACATGTTCTTAAATTGAAAAACAGGTGAAGATTTTGCTCGGTTAGTTAAATTTCATTTTCTTTTTATCTTAAACTAAGCATTCACTGTTGTAAAAAGAAAAAAAAAATGTTTCTGCTTATGATTACACGTGGAAAACATGAAAATGCACTCGGTAGTTGCATTTTTATTTCCTAGGGTATTTTTTATATTCTTTTACGAATGTAATTTGTTTTTTAGTTTTCTAGCTGACAACTTAGGTAGGGTTTAGTTATTGCGGTGACGAAAAAAAATATAAAAACTCTAAAAATAAAATTAGACAGAACAGGAAATTAAAAAAAAAATTATAGTGGTACATAGGATAAAATAATTGTTTTTATTTTATGTTTAATTGATGATGTACAAGACATAATAAAATATAAAAAAATTTAATTTATGGTTAATATATATTATTATTAAACTTACATATTCAAAAAAAATAATTAGATTTTTTTTTCATTTTAGTTTATATTGAGTATTTAAATTAATAATAGTATACTAATCTTACTTATAAAACTCGGACCAGCTGGATTGACCCAGAACTTGATCGATTCAGAGCTTGGACCGATCTGAATTTAAAAAAATAAAAGAAAGATTGACCTAGTCTAACTTCATAAAATACCTTGGTACACCTGTGACATGTGACAAGCAGTAAAAACTAGTCAAAAATTTATTGATTTTTTTAAAAATAATATTATTTTAATTTTAAAAAAATATTAACCATTCCAATCTGTAAGTCGAGTGAAGTTTTAAAACAAATAACTAAATAGAAGATCCGTCAGCACGTCTAGCATGTAGAGATTTTATGTACAGGCTTCCATATGAACAAATAGCCACCTGCATATTACAATTGATGAGCAGCCCTTTTTACAAGTGCAGGGACGGGGTTCACATGACTACGAACTCTCCGTTGAGACACCATACATAAATTAATGTCGTTTTTCTATTATCCCTCCATTATTCAAGTTTGTTGTTTTTCAATAATTTGCCCCACACAGGATTGGCAACCCAGCAATTTGATTCTCTATCGGTTGGTTGAAATGTTCTTGGGAACTTAACACTTGAAACCTAACCTAAGATAGGTGACAATACATTGAACCAACAAAATTTTAGTAATCTAGTTGATTCAATCATACGCCGATTCAAATCTGACCAGTCAACTGCAAGAAAAAAGAAAAAAATTCTGATATTTGACGTTTAAACCGAGTTAATCTAATTAACCTGCTAATTTAGAGTCTTATGAGTCTAACAACGAAAAGATTCCATATCATATATATAATTCCAATATTATGTCCCACATGCTCCTCTAAAGTTCAAAGTGTTCATGATATTATAATTTCTATGAAGAGTACTGCTTGGCTGGTTATGATGTCGAAGTCTACGAGTCAACGAAAGACAGCACTATATCATTATCCATCTGAGATATCTCCTCCTTCCTAATTGCCTCCTCTCTCAAACACAGATTTGTGTGTGAACTTGAAAAAAGTTCAGTCTCATGGCAGTGGAATTAAGCATAAGAAGTGATCAAGGAGGGCTATGCAATGGCAAGATGACATGGTTTGTTGTTTTGTCTTGTATGATGGCTGCCATGGGAGGAGTCATTTTCGGCTATGATATTGGAATTACAGGTGTGTAATTCTCTGCTATTTCAATACTGAACATGTTCTTTCTTCAATGTCAACCTGTAAATTTTGCTCTCGTGGTCGTTTTTAGGCACTATAGAACTCAAGTTACCGTATTTTTCATGTTTTCTGGATTGTAATTTACTAGTTTTTTTATGCAGATCTTAATATAATGAAGTAATCTTACACTTAGAGATAGCATTTAAATTACTAAGTTTACTAACCAAAAAGGAAGAAGAAATTTATCTTCTCTTTGAAGCTTGCCACCATTCATTTCACACTAAAAGTTAATGTTAGAGAATGTGCAAAAGACTTGGCAACAGCTACGTTATAACTTGCCTGATCGAACTCGTTTGATCATACAATCCGTTCGCTGAATCATTGATGTTAAGATAAAAACTAAAAAAAAACAAAGAGATTAACTAGTGCTAGTTTACATTATGAAGGTGGTGTTACCTCAATGGAACCATTTCTGGAGAAATTTTTCCCAAAAGTGTACAGAAAGATGAAGGAAGACACAGAAATTAGCAACTACTGCAAATTTGATAGCCAATTGTTGACCTCCTTCACATCCTCAATGTATGTTGCTGGTTTTATTGCTTCATTCTTTGCCTCATCGATAACCAAGGCATTTGGACGCAAGCCATCAATTCTTTTAGGAGGCGCTGCCTTCCTTGCTGGTGCTGCCCTTGGTGGTGCAGCATTTAACGTTTATATGCTAATATTTGGTCGGGTCTTGCTTGGAGTTGGTGTTGGTTTTGCTAACCAGGTGAACTACATGATTCCTTTCAATTGATTCTTTTAGTCACCTTGTTTCATATCCGACATGTTCTGCAGGCAGTCCCACTCTATCTCTCAGAAATGGCACCACCAAGATACAGAGGAGCAATTAACAATGGGTTCCAGTTTAGTATTGGCATCGGGGCACTCTCTGCTAACCTCATAAACTATGGCACCGAAAAGATCAAAGGCGGTTGGGGCTGGCGAATCTCCCTAGCTTTGGCAGCAGTCCCGGCTACAATCCTTACACTAGGTGCAGTTTTCCTGCCAGAAACACCAAACAGCCTCATTCAGCTCACTGATGACACTGAAAGAGCTAAGCTAATGCTACAACGGGTCCGAGGAACTGAAGATGTTCAAGCAGAACTTGATGATCTCATCAAAGCTAGCTCAATCTCAAAAACCGTTGAGCACCCATTTAAGAAAATCATAAAAAGGAAGTATAGGCCTCAACTAGTAATGGCAATAGCCATACCATTTTTTCAGCAAGTTACAGGAATCAATGTGATTGCATTTTATGCTCCTATACTTTTCAGGACAATAGGACTAGGCGAAAGCGCATCTCTCATGTCTTCAGTTGTGACTGGGATTGTGGGTACTGGATCAACATTTATATCAATGCTTGTAGTCGACAAACTTGGCAGAAGAGCATTGTTTATATTTGGTGGTGTGCAGATGCTAGTGTCACAAATAATGGTGGGAGGAATAATGGCAGCTCAGCTAGGTGATCATGGTGGTATAGGCGGAGGATATGCTTATGTTGTGTTGATTTTGATTTGTATTTACGTAGCTGGGTTTAGCTGGTCATGGGGTCCATTAGGATGGTTAGTTCCTAGTGAGATTTTTCCGCTGGAAATTCGATCAGCAGGGCAAAGTATTGTGGTTGCTGTAAGCTTTCTCTTCACTTTCATTGTTGCCCAAACATTTCTAGCCATGCTTTGCCATTTCAAGTCTGGAATTTTCTTTTTCTTTGGGGGCTGGGTTGTAGTGATGACTGCCTTTGTATACTATTTTCTGCCGGAGACCAAGAATACACCAATCGAGAAAATGGATAGGGTGTGGAGGGAGCACGGGTTTTGGAACAAAATTGTGGGGGAAATGGATGAACAGACTAAAATTGAAGCTGCATGAAGTATATGCAGTTAAGTTTTAACTTTGTTGTTGTAAAATTAATTCTTGTTCTTAGTTTCATTTTAATATCTTGGTTGGGATCAAGAAAGGCTATGATCAGCTCAGTCTTTAGTTTAGAGTACATATCTTATTCCATTATTATTGATCCGATTTATAAATCCATGACCGGTTTATAGACAAGATCTCCTTCCAGATTTATATACCTTTACGAACTCAAACTTATATACTAATTTTTTTACTTATATAAACAAAACAGATTTCTCCGCAACATGATAACATAACTAATTCCATAATATAAATTGATTATCTTAATATAAAAGTTAGTACAAATACCGTCGTTGTGGAGCACTAACTAGACATAAAAAAAGTATTAATTACAACAAAAAGACTAGATTCTGAAAGTCCAACAAAATTGACCCGCTAACAAGCTATAAGCCTAAAAAAGATAAATAACAAGATAGTAAGTTCAACAATTCGGTGAATAGATAACGTTCAATATACGTATACGAGGTAATACAACAATGAGGAATATTTATACAAATATGGCTTTAAGTACTTATAGTAAAGTTTCTCAAATAGACCATAACAAGAATATCATAAGCTAAGGCTCGTCAGAAAATCAAAATGCAATGAGCATGACGCTGCATATTGTAGGATGATCAGTCGTCAGAGATTGGTAACTCCCCCGACCAACCAGGGTTCATATACGATGTGCACAAAGACTAAAACTATATGTTCATATCATAATCAAACATATAGATTCATATCTCAAGACTCAACCCATGACATCAATCAAATAAGAAGTTATCATTTCAAAAATATATAATGGTTCATATCAAAGATTTAATTTCAATAAGTGATCATGTTAAATCATAAATAAGGAATAAATAACAATATAAGAATTACCAAGAAGCACAATCAATTTAATATTAACAATTCAAGTATTTATATTAATTCTCTATCATATGAAAATTATTCACTCACCTTATTTAAAAGTAGAAATGACACGAAAGCAAATATCGAAAGCAATTCTATTGATATCTTGCAAGTACAATATCAGGATTATCTGAATATAAAAGGAAATATACTAAAAAATGACTCAAAAAAAATGTAAAATCTATTTAATACATTTAACTAAGGGTCTAGCTCATAACTTATATGTTTATAAACCAAATCGATCCTTTTTCTAAAAAAAAAAAAACCCCAAAAATCAGATGTTTTTCTCAAAATCTAATTCAAAAGAAAACAAATCATAAAACTTGATAATAATTCACCAAATAAATCTCAATTATTCATCAAACCAACCTGAAAACTAAAATTATAACTAGGGACCAATCTGGAATTTTATCATATTTTTAGAGGTCGAATTGTAATTTTATCAAATTGGAGGACCATATTGAAAATGTCATAAATTCATAACTACACTGAAATTTTGCCCATAATTAATCCTCAATTCTGTCCATAATCTTGAATTCTGCTTCGGAGACCAAACTGTCATTTTTCCAAAGTTTAGGGGACTAAAGTGTAAATTTCACAAATTGAGGGACCAAACTGAAACTTTATCATCTTCAATCTCAAACCCAGCTTTTTCCATAGATCTCCTGCTGAACTACCAAAATCTCTAACTCAAATTCATCATTTAAACAAACTATAACTCAAAATCATCATCCTTATCTAAAATGTTTCAAAATCAACTAAATAAATCATTACCCATAATATTCAAATCAATTCATCAATCAAACCCAAAATAAAATCTTCAAAATTATTTTTTCTAACTCTCCTTTCCTTCCTTTATCTTTTCTTCTTTCTCTTATTCTTACAGTTTCCTCTTTTCAAATATAAGTCTTCTTTTTTTTTCTTCTTCTTCCTTTTATATTTACCAACTCTTTGTTCAATTACTAATATGTCCTTCATCCATATATACTTAAAACTTAGTCTTCTAAGGGTATTGTTGTCATTTCCTATTAAACCTTCTTTTTTATTTCAAAATATTACAATCCTACATAGAAAATATTGGATGTTGACTGAAGGAAGGTTGCTCTTCTTATTCTCTATGTATTGTTTACTACTTGAATCTCTTCTTCTCTTTGAACTTGGAGGGTTAAGATGAGATATAGCAAGTGAAGGTAGTAGTGTGTGTTAGAGAATTATATAAATTATATTTTAAAATCTCATCTAATAACTTAAGTTTTTGGATGAGAAGGTTGACATGATATTAGAGTTTTGTTAATCAAGCAGTCATAAATTCGAATCTTACTACTCACATTTTATTTGATAAAAATTAAGTACAAAATAGTATGGGCTTGTATAATTTTCCAGTCCAAAGAGATTTTATTTAAGACGTGTGTTAAATAATTATATAATTCAGATATTAGAATCCCGCATAATATTTTAAGTTTTTAAATGAGATATTTCTTTAACAGTACAATGATATGATTACTTTGTTATGATATCCTATCTTCCATGGGAGGCTTATTTTGGGTCTTCGACAATGGAATTTCAGGTGTTGCTCTAACCTGTCGTTTTTTATTTATTATGAACCTTGAATTCTCTCACTTCCTCCATAGTCTTGTAATCAGAAAGCATTGTTTATGCATTAATTAATTTATATATAAGGGAATATGATGACTAATTTAAGCATTTAAATTTAAAGATGGAGTGAACTTTATGGAACAATTTCTCAAGAAATTCTTCCCAGCAGTGTGCTGTAGAAATATATGCGCCATGGAAAATGGAACCGAAGCGATGCTCTATGAGAAACCGAGTTAAATTATACTCTGAAGATTTTTTAGGATAAGCTTAAAACTGGGGCTTTAATTTTGCAGTTTGAAACTAACCTGAGTAGCCCGTTAGGATCGAACCACTCTCTGGTATATTCCTCATAGCCCATTAGGATTGATTGAGCCACTCTATGGCATATTGCTCCGAACCCAATATGATTGATTGAGCCACTCTATAGCATATTGGTCACAGCCCATTAGGATTGAGCCACTCTGCATGTTGCTCAAGCATGGGCTTAGAATAAAATAGTCAATTGACTGTAGGCCATTATATATATATATATATATATATATATATATATATATATATATATATCACTAGTTTAAGTAATTAGTTGTTATCAAAATAAGAGAATTGTATTGCCATTAGCATCTAATTGAGAAGAGGAAATCATTGTTACCTTTTTCACAAATTACAGTTTATTATATCATTATTTTTTAAAAAAAATTAATTTTAATTTTGTTTTTTAATTTCATACTTTACACATTAAATTTGTTAGAGATTGAACTTCATAATTTATTTCGGTTTGCTTTTTACGAGGTTATCTCAGTTTCACAACCCGAGTTACAAGTTTTACAGGTTGACTTGAGTTTTTTTAGATCTTTTTTTAATTGATTTTTTTTCAATCTCATCTTTCATTACTTTGACTGATTGAGAATTAAACTTCATAATTTGTTTCAGTTTGTTTTATATGAGGTTTATCTTAATTTCATGATTTAAGTCAGAGGTTTAGCGTGTTAAACTGGGTAGGCTTAGGTCTTTTTCTTTTTTCTTTTTTTTTTTGTTTAATTTTAGTTCATAGAATGATTCAAGGGTGTTTTGAGACCAGAAATGAATTTATTTAGGTGCTTATGGTGTTTTCAATGACAAATGGCTTAAAATAGATTTTTAGGATCCAAAATATTGGATCTTGATTTTTCAGCCACCTAATTCATACCACTAGATGATGTGTTGTTTACTCTTTTTAAAAAATAAAATAAAATATAGTCGATGACATATATCATTCACCTTTCTAAAAAAAAAGTTAAAATGCCAGACACGTGGATTTGGCATTGCTAGCTCAAGTACACAACATTTTCGAGGCATGGAAAATCCTTTGGTTTTTTTGAAAAAAAATTCTTAAAATTTTAATTAAAATTCATTATAAATAAAAAAATTTATATTATATGTCAAATAATATTCCATTACACACCAATCAATTTTGCCATTTTTTCAAATTATATTTTAGCATTTTTATATTAGCAGTTATTTTGTTAATTATTATATATGAACCTAAAATGTAATTTTGTTTTTAGATTTGTGGTCATGGATATTCAGTAAAAATAATTTTTTATTTTTTATTTTTTTTATTGTAAGGTTTTTTACATAGTTTTATCAAATTTATTAATTTTTTATTGATTGCATACAAAATATTAAAACATGGTTTTTAATGGTTTTTTTATTGAAACTTGTTTTTATAAGTTTTTTTTATTTAAAAATTTTTTTTTTTTACTTAAAAAGTTTCCGTTAAAAAAAATAAATGCATTAATAAAAAAAATGTGGCTTAAATTGAAGAGATGCATATTTCCCTATGTTTTAAATTATTTAAATTTTTATAAAAAAAAATTAATTGACTTATAAAAAATATTTTGGTAAAAAATGCATGTATAAAAAAATAATTCATTTAATAAAACATTTTTTTCTTAAAAATTTAAATTGTAGTCTTTCATAAAAAAATATATATTTTAATTTTTTTAAAAAACTAGATAAAAATAAATTTTTAAAATTAACCCGTAACAAAGGTAAAAAACTACTTAAGGCTAAAACATAATAGTGTAACTCTACTCTGCCACAGAAAACGATGTTTCTATTGAGCACCCAACGGCCAAGGCTTTGTACAAAGAAATATTAAGAAAAAAAATGATGTGGCGAAGTCTTTTCATTTGGAAACGGAAAGAAATGGGAAAAACTTAAGATTAAAAAGAAATTCAGTTTTTTTTTTTAATTTTAAAAAAAAAAATTTTAATTGAAAATAAAAACTGTGTTATTGAAAACATGTGATTTCTAATTCTTCACTATTTAAAAAACTAAAACTAGAGTCAGAAAAAGAATACTGAAATTTATTGATCAAATTAAATATTTTTTCATTTAGAAAACAAATTGTTTTAGTTTTTTAAATTTATAATGTGCTTGAAAAACATATTTTACAGGTTCTCCATAGTTTTTCAATACAATTATTCATTATTTTTCAATTGAAGAAAAAATATGAATAATAATTATATATACAAGCAATTTCTAACAATATAAAGGATTAATATTATTTTTATATATGTTTTCAAGTATTATAATTTTATTTTTTATTATAAATCTAATATTTAAGTTAACAATATAATGTTTTCATGATAATTTTTAATTTGAGTGAAATAAAGCTAATATTATATAATTAGATAATTAATCTGATAAATAAGGCCTTTGTTTTATTTTTTTAAAAAAAATATATATGTAATAAACATGTTTACTTGTGAAAAAAAATCTATGTAGATGGAATCAAAAAAATATTTTCTGAAAGTAAACACAACCTGCATTCTACCATGTTATTTCTTGTTCTAACACCATTTAATTTATTTGCAATAGAGACTTTATATTATCATAAAATAACGCGATTTATTCTGCTTAAATTAACTACAATTTGTCAATTTTCTTGAATTGGTCTTGAATTATTCCTAGTTGGAACTAGTCTAAGATTTTGTCTCTTAATTAATAAAGTCCTAGTATTCTATCATCTTGGGTGTACGAGCTGATCAAATCATATTGTATAATCAAATCATTGGCAAAATATTATTGTATGTTGTGACCTTCAAAAAACAAAAATCAAGGATGGTTCATCGTGGAAGAGAATCGAGTAGCGAGCACTCCCATAAAAGTTATAAAAGATTAGTAGTAGTTAAAAAGATTATTATTAAATTTAATAATTTTATTGATAGAAATGTTTTGTTTGTATTTATTTTTATAATTTGCTGGTATGTATTTTATTGATAGGATCATGGATATAAACAATCCATAAAAATCATTTTTATCAGTAATTTATGGTTTGTCGGTAATAAATTTATCAATGAATTTATAGAAAATCAAAGCACGTAAAAAAAATATACTCGCTTTATTTTGTCGGTAAATTTATTGGTAAATTTAACATATTACTAAAAAACCCAAATATACTTCCATTGGTGTTTTTATTTTTCTGTCGCTAAATATAATTTATAACCGACAAAATATCATCCGTAATTTCATCGGAGAGTTAACAATAGCAGTGACAATTGTAGTAATTCTTTTTTAACTCTATAGAATATGCCAACGGAAGTGGTCTGTTGATAACCACGTCAATAATAATTTAAAATTTTAAAAAAATATATTGAACAAAAGTAGAAAACAATTAAAATAAATTAAATTAAAATATATAAAAATAAATTAAAATAATATAAAAATTAATATTTATTACAATTTAAACATTTTTAGGTTCAAATACAATAAATCTAAAATAAAAGCAGCATTGGAGGAGGAGGAGGAGGAAGAGGAAGAAGTCGGTCGTCATCAGGACCGTGAAGCCAATAAGAAGGAGCACATGGATCACCTATATGTGATCTCATCTCCGTTAACACTTAGCGGAGTTCTTCATAATCCGCAATAAGTCGTTCATATTTTTCATTGAGATGGACCATTCGATCATGTACTCGTTGGTCTAACATCCACATGAACTCTGGATTTGAGTGCTCGGAATTGATTGCGAGCATCCAACGGTCAAAAAACTACAGGTCGTCCACAAGTTCCCAGTCGTAGTGCTAGAGATTTCATACACCTGAATTCTATCAGACCCACTGGACGATCATGTCTCCAATCACAAATTTGAATCGATATTCGGATGGGTTGAAGGATTGTCCACGTATCTCTCCTTCAAGTGGCTATTATATGTATCTTGGAAAGAAACAACAAATTCAACAAATTGAAGAAAATTATAACTTAATAAAAAAAAATGGTTAAAAATCAACATCCCACAAAGTGTCGAGCTCGGCTATCCACGAACTGTTGCACCCATTTTAAGCGGTCATCACTTCGCACATGCGTTTCAACACAAAGCTTCATTGGGCTTGGCTCGCATCTAAGAACCGTAGACTGCAAGATAAAAATGTTGTAAGTTAAATATATTTTTAAAAAATAACAAATAAAAAAAAATGGATGTAATAAAAAAAATCAGCAGCACCTCCCCTCTACGGGAAACTACCTAAAATTTTTAAACCAGCAAATATACAATATATATGCCATAAACCAGTTGATTTTATCTAATTTCTTTCAACAAATTAGAATAATTCAATTTCACAAAAAATTCTCATTTTCTAAGTGGTAACATATATAATCCTAAATTAACAAAAAATTAACCTAAATTTACAAAAATTAAAACTAACCCTACATATTTAATTCAATTGAAGAGTAAAATTGAAAAAAAAACTAAAATTTAACAAAATAATGAAACAATTATTTCAATAACAACTAAGATTCAATACAATTATTTATAAGTGGTAATATTTGTGATCCTAAATTTACAAAAAATATTTCAATAACAACTAAAATTTAACATCACTATTAATTTAAGAAAACAAAATTGAACAAAAATAATGATCTAAAAACAAAAATAATGACCTAAAAAACAAAAATAATGCAAAAAAAAAAACACAAATAAAGAAGAAAATGTACTTACATGTGTTCTAAACCACTTCGAAAATTATTCATCTTGTAATTGAAAAATTTACGATTCAGTTGGCTATGAGTTCTAGAACAGTAAATATTTATGATGTTGCCTATGAGAAATTCAACAATATATCAGTTTATGATATTATAAAAATAAATTATTCAAAAATAATGATATTTTAAGTAACATACTTACTGAACAAAAAGTCTTCGTTTATCACAATTATAGCACATAATTATGTGCTATAACCAGGAATATTCCGTCAGTATATACCAAGAGATTTTTTCCATTGACATATTTAAGAACATATTTTACTGTCGAATTAATTTTATTGGTAAAAATTATATGTTACCGTATTATTTGATTTTTTTATTTTTTATTTTTTCACTGTAATTTCATCAGTATATAATGACAAAAAAATTATATTGATATTTTTGTTAATGTTCTGATAGTGAATTTTCTATTCTAAATTTTTATAAAGGTAGCATTGGCACATCTCTCTTCTTTGATCAGCCAATCAAATTGGGCAGCACAAACTCTATTTAGTCATTAATTAATCGAACACACCTTGACAATTCTTCTGAATTCATTTCATTTAGAACCATACAACAACTAACCTTATACTAATTATAATTAACACAAACAATTAAGGTTTATGGTACCACCTGCACGTCTGCCCAATCTACACTACAATCAAGGCGTGCTTGCCATACGTACACAGAGAAATACTAAAGAGGAAGTACTAGTTCTTAATATCAAATGCATCATATTGCATGTAATTTTCACCTAGAAGGTAAGAATCTGGGCATGGTAGTACTGAAATTGAAGGATGCACTACAGGTGCGAAGTTGCCGTCCAAGTATGAAGGTTGCTCAGTAGGAAGAGCAGTAGAATAATCAGCAGGGAGATAATGATCAAGAGATCGTTCATCATCCACAAAGTTCATTATAGTTTGGTGAAGCAATACTTGAGTCTTTAGAAACTTAACATAGTTAATGGCTTCCTCTAACATGGACACTGTATCCATCTTCGTCCCACCAGGAACCAAGCTTTGCAGAATCTTGAACCTGTCGCTTATACGATGCCTCCTTTCCCTTGCAGCCACACTTTGCGGGTCAGTTGATAACTTCACCCCACCGCTGCTCTTCCTGCCACCCTTCTTCTTCTCCTTGCCATTCTTGGGCGCTGAAGATGACCCAGATGAGCTAGGGTTTGTAGTAGAATAGTAGTCCATGCCTGCAACAGAAATCCTCCCCAGAAACTATCTGAATGGAACTTATGGCAGTAACAAAGTTTTGTTTTCGCCTTGGTAGGGGGCCTTTGAACATGTAACATATATATAAAGGGGGCAACATGTGGTACCAGCCATTTCAAATAAAATAAAGAAGATGTCGTCATGTGAATCAGCTAATCTTTGGCGCAGGATACGGGTGTCCACTCTACACTGCAACCATGGCCCTAGTCCACGCAAAGGCAATATTTGCTTCACCTTTTTCTTAGTACCTTGTTTGCTTCAACAATGGTACATGGGTCCAACTACGATACCTTCGTATTTGCAAATCCTCATTTCATCATTTATGATCGTATACAATTATAGTTTAACTTGTTGTTTATATAACTTAGCTACGATATTGGTCTAGAGCTCCCTGCCTTGCATGAATTGTTTTGGTTTGAAAGGGGCTATAAAATTAAATATTACATCCTTTCAAAGACAAATAGAAATTATTTTAAAAACACTTGATCATATATGTTTGATAACATGGTCTCAGTGTTTTTGTAAGAATATATTTGAGCATAAAATCATCAAGTTCGACTTTCTTTCAGTTCATGCAACACATTTTAAGAATCAGTTTAAAATACAACGCAAACGCATTACAAAACTCATACTTGCATATCCAAATTGAAAGCATTTTGGCAAAATTCAAGCAACTAGGGACCCCCAAAACAATAACATAATGAGTCGGCCACTAAGGGAGAAAGAGGGAGAATTGTCTTTGGGATTGGGTCAGCAGCTATGATCGAGAGAGAGCTGGGGGAGAGGGAAAGGGAGTGGGGGGTCCTGCTGCATCTGAGATCGAAGTGGATGTATCATGGTAGCATGGTGGGTCTTAATCCGAGGACGAAATCGTTGGTAGGCTTTGCAACGTACGAACGATGCCATTTTTCCGAGGGTTACACACTGTTCACTGAAAGAGAATAACTGTTCATGTTCTCTTGAATGAGTGCCTTTTTATGAAGGAAAGGAAAGAGCCCGGGCTCTTCTTTTCAAGAGAATTTTGGAGCAAAGTTCTTTCAAACGAATACTAAGATTCAAAAGCATCCATCTTAAAAGCATCGTTGAGATCCCACCCTCTCGTAACAGGAAGTTTTTCTTCTTTTTTTTCTTTTAAGAAAAAAGAAAAGGTTGAATTTGCTGGGGGTGCTGTTGGTATCGGTTCCCCCATCAACAAAATGTCAAATGTCTACAAAATATATATATATATATATATAATATGAGTATTTGAGTGAGCTTAGCTTATAAGCACTTCAATTAATCCTCTAGAATTATAAAGTTAACGATTAAATAATTCTATAGTGGTCCTAAAAATTTATAGTACTCGAATTAATATTTCTGAAGAGCAAATCTGGAATCTAATAAATTAAGTTATACTCAGGATTAAAAAATATAATATTTAATTATATAAACACTACTATTTTTTATTATACACTGAAATAAATTGTGTGGAAAATAAAATTAGATGAAGGAATGTATCTCTACTTCAAGCCGTAGAGTCTATTATGCAATACTCTGGACCTTTTTTATTCCACGTGTTCGCATGATCAATGTATAATCACTAAAGAAAACCCACGTATTCTCATCATTTAAATGTCAAATCTTTTATAGAAGAGATATTTTGATTTTTTAGTTATCAGATATATATCAGTATGTATAATGTTTACAGAGTAATTAGTGGTATTTTATTAATTATTATTTATTAATTATTTATTTTTTAAAATAAATACAATTAAAAATATCTTAGATGAAGATATTTTTATTAATTTTTACAGATTACGAGTTTTTTTTTTTTTCAATATGTATCTAGAAAGTAACTAACAAATATTAGTAATGACTTCTTAAACACTATACAATTTTCCATAAGATTATATTATTATAAATTGATATATTTTAATAATAAAATTCAACCAATAAATTATATATAAATATTTCATCTCCACTCAAATCACTATAATGATGCAGTTATTAAATGAGAGAGTCGATCTTCGCTTGATAATATATAATTTTTATATATAAAAAAACTTAATAATTACGTGCCAACATATAAAAATTTGCACAATTAACCAATAAATGAAAAAAAATTAAATCACTTCAAGTACCATATATCACATTCATATATATATATATATGGAATTTAAATTATACACATTGATCCTCTATGTGCAACATAAGCAAACGATGTGTACACTATTTCTTTCTCTTGGAACTCCTAACTTTAAGATAAGAGTTTTGCAAAACATATCCTCTTCTCCTTGGACTACTCTGAAGGGTCAAAAATCTATGGCATTATTCTATAATGAAAATTAACTAAGAATTTTAGAATATAATATAAATTATATTTTGAAACATTACCTAATAGTTTAAATTATTAGGTCGCAATGATTTTTTGACATGGTATCAAATCCTTGATGACCAAGCAATCATGACTTCAAATTTCACTATCTTCATTTATTTGATAAAAATTAAGCATAAGGTAGTGTGACTCTGTGCAAATTTCGAATCTAAAAAGCTTTCACTTGAAGGTGGTATGTTAAAAAATAACATAAATCATATTTTGGGATCTCATATAATAGTTTAAGCATTTGAGTTGAATTAATTCTTTGACAAGAAACACCTAAAAATAACAAATCACCTTACTCGAGATCTTATAGATTTCTCATGAAATTCCTTCATTAAGTTTCAATTAACAGTTCCACCTTGTGCCATTCTTTCATAAATAGCTAAGTTCAAACTTACTCACTCTAGACTAGTTCCAATCCATTTGAATATATGGTTTTAGTTTCTCAAAATATTCTTCAATCTTTATCGTCCAATCTTCTATCGATATTTTATACACATAAAACCAATTAAAGGTATTAGATTTAGAGCATGTTTAAGATTGTAATAGCGGTGGTGGTTCAAAGTGAATTTTGCTTAGAAATGCATTAAAATAAAATTTTTTTAATTTTTTACATCAGCACATCAAAACGATCTGAAAACAAAAAAAATATTATTTTAAGCAAAAAAAAATTTCAAAATTTTTTAGCCAAACACTCCCTTAATTGTTGGAAATGCTTTGATTAATATATATGAAACAAAATCATGGGTGGTCATCTTCCTCACGCTAGCAATTTCGTTCATGCAACATTGTGTGCATGGAGCCCCCCAATTAAGGGCCCTGTTTTTTCCTTCTTGTGGACTCCTTGTTTGATAATGGCAACAAACAACCTTAACACGTTGGCTACAGACAATAACCCTCCATATGGAATTTGACTTTTCTGAAGGGTCTCTTGCACAGATTTTCCGACGGTTGAAACGTTATTGATTTTTTGTGTTTTTTTTTTAAGTAATTTAAAAAAAAACAGATTTTTTTTTAAATTAATTTTTTTAATATTTTTAAATTGTTCAATGGATTGATATCAAAAATATTTTTTAAAAAAATAAAAAAATATTATTTTAATATATTTTTAAAAAAAATTAAAAATAAACTTCTATAATAATACGAAGTGACATACTTTGAGATCTTATATCTCACTTACTAGGACTACGATTTTAGTGATCTTCAGCTTGTTAGAATGCTAGCATGTCATATTATTATACATAGAAAAAAAGTTTTAATAACTATTTCATAGTCTTGAAATTAAGCTAACAACCATTGTTGCAAAAACTAATTTAAATGAAAAAACCTCACTTGTAAGTAATATCAACTTTTAAAAAATTAATCTACAGACCAAGGCAAGAGTTTGGTGCAAATTTCATGTAATTTCATGAACATAAAACGAGTTTAACAAGAAAAAAAGTATTTTTCACTACAAACATCTTAGTTTAGTCTAAAGTTTTAAACAGAAGTTACCTATCATAGAAATTAAAACAATATACGAAAATCTTATGGCATGATATGCCTTTTATAACAAGTTTCTATTAGTGATCGTATTTCAAATTTATACACAAAAGAATCCTACAAACAACTATATAAACCAACCAAGAGTATAATAATAATAATAATAATAATAATAATATTACCATTCATTAATTTCACCATTTAAATACCATAGTTTTTTTAGTGTAGGGATTTTTATATTTTCTATGGAGAAGTTTTACTATTTTTTTTAGAGTTGTTGATTTTATATCAGTTTATTCTATTGTAAACTGATATATTTTAATAATTGTATATAATAATCGTCAGGAATTGAGATTTTTGGAATGGTTATAAGGAATTTGGTTTTTGAGGTTGTACCATCACATCCGGCCCAATCTAAACCCAAGCCAACAAATTGTTTGTGCCCTAAAAGGCCAATCTAGCTAGTCTCCCCTGTGATGGAGGCAAAGTCACGTCTTATAAATCTAACCCATTGAGTTGGGAGAAGCAATTTTGTTGGCAAAGAGGAACCCTAAAGAGCTTTTTTACTCGACATAGTTCGGGTTGGTACATGGATGAAACTGATCTGTCCTAATGAAGTTTCATG
>Ga0307518_10000908_pt1 | contig 22078 bp, 15 predicted proteins | sample 25_EM_MG_FD_203889 | JGI IMG/M metagenome (GOLD analysis project Ga0307518, IMG submission 203889) | Populus trichocarpa ectomycorrhiza microbial communities from riparian zone in the Pacific Northwest, United States - 25_EM | ecosystem: Host-associated > Plants > Roots > Unclassified | place...
AAGAAGTTACCACACTCCCCTTTATTTAGTTAAAGAGACCGCATGTTTTCATTTTCATATATTATATTTATTTATTAAACTTTGAAATTAAATCATATGTAGTGATTTAAATTCAATTAATAACTTATTATAATTTTTATATTCGAAATGAAATTTTAGAAATTTTTTTTACAAAAACAGTATAACTTTTTTAAATATTTAATAAATAAAAGATATTTTAAAATCTCTTAACATTTATATTCTTAAAACTTTATAAAATATGTTTGAAAATTATTATCCATTATTGAAAAAAAAACCATTTTTTTATTTAATCATGAATTTATTTTTTTAATATTATCTCCCTGAAAACTTTAATGAAATAAAAACTTATCTTATAATTTAATATAATTTAGTCCAACGAAGTAGATTCACTAAATTTTATAAACATAAAACAAATTTTGACCAAGTGAATTGATATGCAATCACGAGGTGAGTTTTTTTTATTCTTATTATTTGTTTTTAATTTAGAGTCTCGTTTATTTTTTAAATAATATTTTTTATTTTTTAAACTTTATTTTTATATCTTATCAAAACAATCTAAAAATTAATAAAATAATAATTTAAAATAAAATAAAATATATAGATTCGGGTATCTACAATCAGAAAACGGGCTTCCTTTATTAGGCAGAGTCGGGACCTGTTCTTAAGAAGAACCTAAAATGGCACTCAAGTTCCAAAACAATTCAATACCACCTTGGACATGGAAATTCAACAACTACAAAACCCTAGTAACTACCCATTCTCTATCTCTCGCTTTTCGCCACCCAACAGCCCATGCCACCATCTGCCATGGCCAGGACCACTCTACAAAACACACAACTCTTCTTGTTGACAGCTTCCATGAACACAAGAGGCTCAAGTCCCTGCTTCACAACCTTAACAGCAACCAAAACCCTTTGCAACTGCTTCAACAGGATGGAGACTGGTCCAAAGATGACTTCTGGTCTGTCATCAAATTCCTTAAACTTTCTGCAAGATCCAATCAGATTCTTCAGGTACACTCACTCGCTCATTTATTTTTTTTAGCAGCAAGGAAAATTGAATTTGTTTTTTCTCTCTCTCTTTCTGTTGTGGGTTTTCTGAACAGGTGTTTCATATGTGGAGGGACGTGGAGAAAACAAGAATTAATGAATTCAATTATGAGAAGATTATAGGGCTGTTAGGTGAAGAGGGTCTAATGGAAGATGCAGTTACTGCGTTTATGGAAATGAAAAGTTTTGGTCTCTGCCTGTCCTTGGAGGTTTACAATTCTATAATTCATGGTTATGCAAGAAATGGCAAGTTTGATGATGCTTTGTTTTACCTTAATCAGATGAATGAAATGAATTTGAGCCCGGAAAGTGATACTTATGATGGCTTGATTGAAGCTTATGGAACGTATAGAATGTATGATGAGATGGCTATGTGCCTGAAGAAGATGGAGCTGGATGGGTGTTCACCTGATCGCTATACTTATAATTTGCTTATCCAAAAGTTTGCGCAAGGTGGATTGCTGACAAGAATGGAAAGGGTTTATCAGTCTATGCGAACCAAAAGGATGAAGTTGCAGTCTTCGACTTTGATTTCGATGCTTGAGGCATATGCAAACTTCGGGATTGTGGAGAAGATGGAAAAGATTTTAAGGTGGGCATGGAACTCAAAAATCACTGTAAAGGAGGATTTGGTTAGGAAATTAGCTGGGGTTTATATTGCAAACTACATGTTTTCGAGACTGCACGACTTGGCTGTTGATCTTACTTCTATAACTGGCCGGACTGATATTGTCTGGTGCCTACACCTCCTTTCTCATGCTTGTCTTTTGAGTCGAAGAGGCATGGATGCTGTTGTTAGGGAGATGGAAGATGCAAAGGCTTGTTGGAATATAACAGTTGCAAACATTATCTTGCTAGCATATTTGAAGATGAAAGATTTCACCCGCTTGAGGATCTTGCTCTCTAAGTTACCAGAAATTCGTGTGGAACCTGATATAGTCACTTTTGGAATTCTTTTTGATGCAGAAGAAATAGGTTTTGATGGAAAAGAGTGTTTAGAGATGTGGAGAAAGATGGGTCTTCTTTATAGACGTGTAGAAATGAACACCGATCCTCTGGCTCTCTCTGCTTTCGGTAAGGGAAGCTTCCTCAGAAGCTGTGAAGAGGGCTACTCTTCCCTTGAACCTAATGCTAGAGAAAAGAAAAGGTGGACATATGTCGATTTCATAAATTTAGTGACTAGCAAAGCTCAGTGAAATGCAGCGTGAAATGAATGGAAGCTGATGAAACTGAGAGTCAAGATGTGTGAGCTCATCAAGATTACATTGATCAGATCATCAATTTCTGTTCGTAAGTTAAAGCGTCACTTCTATGCATAGGAAGCATGATGTGGAAAGCTGTCCATCATGACTTGTATTATTTGGTGCCAAAAAGGCCCCATGGTTTTCTTCATGAAACAATGCCTATGAGCTTAATTTTCCTTTACTGCTCTCGTTGTTACTGGCTGTCCATGCCATGTGAGAGTAAACCTGGTGCGTTTTCCACTAACATCTTTGTTTATAGATTGGAAAGCTGGTCATGATCTCCTATTACAGTATGCTTGGAGAGGGTTATGCCATTATAGAGCTATCTTCCTTTGTATGAGTAGAGGAGCATTTGCCAGGCGTGCTACCCTCTTAGAGTTTCATTCTTTATATGATCATCACGCTGGGTAAAAATCTTGAATGCTAATACTCACAATAGGTGACTGTAGTCTAAAGGCAGCAACCTGTTATGGGTCACGCTGGGTAACTATGCTCCATTTCCTCCACCAATTTCCCTTCATGGCAACGATTGCCAGAAAGCTCACGCTTCACACTCGAAGAAGTGCGACTGAGAATTCCTTACATTCCCTTCATGTACTCCCCTCCCACTCACTTTAACTTTTGACTCTATCAGCAGTCTACGCTTGATTACTAGGAGTACTGTGACATATGATTACTACAATACAACAATCAATACAGTTTAGCCAGTTAGGAGACTTGGCTACAAGATGGAGAAGGTGAATCGCAACCACCAATACAGTTTAGCCACTTTGCTCATGCAAAAAACCTGAAATCGCGCACGATAGAAAGACCAATTTTCATTAAGTAAAAATATTCAAGGACAAAAAATTATCAATTTAAAAAAAAATAAAAAAAAATATAGCTCGAATCAACCTTGATAAACTTGTTAAATTCATGAACTCAGTCGTGATAACAAGATTACCTCATATATAAAAATTAGAAAAAAATTACGAATCATAACTTTAAATCAATACATTATTGTTGAAGAACAAAATAAAAAAAAAATAATTTAAAAAGAATATAAGTCGATTCGAGTTAGCTCAACAAACCTGTGATCGAGATAACTTAATAGAAAATAAATAAGAAAATCATGGAGCCAAATTTTCAATCAATCAAACACATGACTCGAATCATGAAAGCGAGATTGCACCATAGAAAGCAAACTGGAAAAAAAATTATAAAGCCTAGATCTCAACCAACTCATTGTTGAAGAACAAAATAAAAAAAAACATTTTTTTAAGAAAAAGCAAAAAAATAATAATTTGAGTCATCTCGAGTTATCCTGACAAACCCGAGGCATGAAATCAAGATAACTTAATAGAAAATAAATTGAAAAAAAAATTATGAAATTCAATTCTCAACCAACTAAACTCGTAACCTGAGTCATGAAAATGAGATTACCCTATAAAAAAATCAAAAGAAATTACGAAGCGTAGCTCTAAACTAACCCATTGTTGAAGAACAAAATTAGAAAACAAATAATTTTAAAAGGAGCAAAAAACATAATATAAGACATCCTAGGTTAACATAACAAACTCATGACTTAGGTCATAAGATCGAGATAATATAATAAAAAGCAAATAAAACAAATCACGAAGCCCGAATCCCAACCAACTAAACCAACAATTTGAGTCATGAAAACATAATTACCTCATAAAAAATAATTATGAAGCCCAACTCCAAACTAATCCATTGTTAAAGAATAAAATTAAAAAAAAAACGAGTCAATCCAGATTAACATGGAAAACTTGCAACCAGGATCATAAGACCATGATAACTTAATAGAAAACAAATTAAAAAAATCATGAAATTCAATTCCTAACATATTAAATGTTGAAAGCTAAAATTGAAAAGAAATCGAATTACAAAAAAGACCCAAAAAAAAAAAAAAGAAGAAAGAAAGAAAAAAAGGTAGAGTTAGCAAAATTAAAATAAATTATGAAAGTCAATTTCTAATCGACTCAATGTTGAATGATAAAATTAAAAAAAATATGATAAAAAAATGACTCGAGTCAACCCGAGCTAACCTGCCAAACTCGCAACCCGAGTTATAAAATTGTGATAACCTTATAGAAAGCAAATTAAAAAATTAAAAAAGCCCCACTTCTAAAAAATCTAATGTTGAATATTGAAATTAAGAGGAAAAAAATTAAATCCATGAGATTTATATATAACTCAATGTAAAGAAAATATAAAAAAATTATAAAGCATAATTTTTAAAATAATTTATTGTTGAAAGAGAAAAATAAAAAAAAAAATTATTATTGAATAATAAAATTAAAAAACTCTAAGAAATAATATTCTAATTAGTAATGTTTTATAAGTGTGGTTACAGTGAACTGATCACATGTAACAAACTTATGCAAGTAAGCTTCCTGTATTCAGTATTGTAAAGGTGAATCAAGTAGTCTGAAATTTGATGCAAGGACTGTTGATGTCAGTTCATTACCGATCATTGTCATCTCTTCTAACAATCTCGTTGAAGTTTGTAAACCTCTAGAACTCACGTCTAGACACGTGAAGACGACATTACATAGCTAAACAAATATTTTTTCTTGTTAAAAAATTACATTAAAAAGAAAAAAAAATATATTAAAAATGTTAGTGGAATGAAGCCGGATCATAACATATAAGAATTTTTTTAAAAGATAATATTAATGAATTGATTAAATATTTATATTTTTTTTTATTTATTAATCAATTTTTCAGTTTATAAATATATAAGGTGTTCGTATGATAACATCGATAATAAAAGTGTCAATGAAAATATTTTTGTTTCAATGGAGTCAACTTAGAGATCATTCTAAATAGATGCATATGGTTGAGGCGTGACGGAGATGTTTAAGATTAGTAGATAAATAATCAATACTTTTAAATAATATACATATTTTTTAAATTTAAAAACTAATTATTTTACAAAAATGGTTAGAAGAAAAACATTTGGTGGGATGCTTCAAACCTTAGGTTGGCCAGGCAAGTTTAGGAAAACCACAGCGCAACTAGATAAATTTTAACATGTGAAATAATTATTTTAAAAAATTATAATATTATTTTTTGTTATATTTTTTTGTTTAACAAATTTTTTAACCAGGTTACGTAATTTCTGATATGGCGCACATATCTATACTAAGAGAATAGTTGAGTCAGATAACTTTAAGGTGTGAAACAAATTTATATCTCCCCACATTATTAAGAGTAATTGAGAGAGATATCTAGAGTTCTTGATGATGGAGAGTTTTAGAAGGCGGTCATGGAGTGGGTTTTCGAACCGAAATAAGGAGACTCACGATTCCATTAGCAAGTATACTGGTGAATTGCTTTGTTTTATTAATCGTGCAAAATGCCTGGTAAGAGCTTACTTTAGTTTTAAGTATTGTTTTTTCAAATATTAGTGATCATTTGTGACAAAGTCTAACTAATAATTTATTTTGCAGGTTACACAACTTGGACATAAGCCAACTCTATTGGAATTATATATGAAAACACATGTGTGAAAAAGGGATAGACATAAAGGGATGCAATAATTTGTGGACAATCGAGTCGAGGTGTAAATAAACTTTGAAACCTTTTACATATTTTTTTAAACAATTTTTTTTTGTTGACATCTTTGACTTGCTTTTTTTTTTTTTTAATAAAACATATAATGCCAACATGCACGACAAACACAAATAGAATCCTTCAACCCATCGAAAATACAATATAAAGTTATGGTTAGAGACTAGAGCAACTAGTGGACCCGATAGGAATTGGGTTTACAGTATCTCTATGACTACGGCCTGAGATATGAGGGCGGACTATAGTGTCTCAGTGGTAGGCACCTATAATCTAGCTCAAGTCAGCCATGTGTAGCCATTTAGAAGTTGATTCGATACCAAATTATTGTTGTAGTGGCCGATTTGAGGGCTGAATTGGAGGCGTGGTACGAATAATGCAGTAGGAAGTAATGAAAGCAGATGATGGTATACATGTCAACTCATTATCCTCCCTCTTATGGACCTCAAGAAGATTGCAGTAGGAAGTAATGAGAGCAGATGATGGTATACATGTCAACTCATTATCCTCCCTCTTATGGACCTCAAGAAGATTCTCCTCCCATTCTCCTCCTCCTCCCCGTCCCTCTCCCCCTACAACTCCAACTTCTTTCTAATGTATATACATTTGTAATTGATTTTACAATTAAATTAATAATATATAATGTTTTCTTCAATTTAATTTAGTTGTTTATTATCAAATTGTTTAATCCAAATAAGTATGTACTGGAAAAAAAAAAAAACAAGTTATTGCAATACAGACAAAATCACCAATGAACATAAAAATTTTATCGATAATATAGGCTCATTTTCCTTGGAGAATTACAAAGAGTTATGAACTGTTTTGATATAGACTCATAAATCCACTGACAAATTTGTATGTTGGTGATTTCATTGGGGGATTCGTTAATCATACACGATCAATTATTAATGGGTATTCCATCAGTAATATTTACAGATAGATTGACTAACAGAAAAATAATCGTCAAATTTATTTTTTTGGCGTGGATATTCAGTCGGTATTTTCATTGGTAAGTAATTCACTGATTGAATTATCGACTGGCCTAATATTCCCAATGAAAAGCTCGTTGATAACAAGCTTTCATCGGGGAATCTATCAATTATTTATATACTGATGGAAATACAGATAAAACACCAACAAAATATCGTTGTTTTTTACACAAATAAAAAGAAGAAGCATTAATTGAAATAAAAAAAAATTAAGAAAAAAAAGGTCAGACGCTGCCTGGCTTAGCAGGCCAAGCCAACCCACCTGACCCATTTCATCTGGGCTTGCCCAGATTCTGGCCATTGTGGTGGCCGAAAAATCAGGCTCAAATTTGTTTTGACCCCAAAACCTGTTTTCAACTTGTTGTTTACCCAAAACACCTTAAAAACCACGATAAACTTATTCATGACCTCAAAACATCGTCCCAAAAACCGAACTCAACTTGAAACAAAAAATCAACTCGAGCTTAGATCTGTTTTTTTCACGAACTTTCAAGGAACAAAAACACCTAATATGAATTCCCCTCATCAAATGAAACAATTTGACACAAATATCATCCATTTTGGTGGCATAAATTAGTGTCAACAACATGTTTCTCTCTCTACTACTGAAATCCAACGATCTCTCTCTCCTCTCTCAACCAAGGATCAAAAAATAACAAAAATAAATTGTTGTACCAAAATGGAATTGGAAAAATGTTGAGGGACCAAAATTATATAATTTGTATGATTGTTTAAGTTGGAGAACCAAAGTTCATGTTTTTTGAAACTTATGGCATGCCACTAATATTTGTCATGTTTTTCATTTCGACCTCTTCTCTTTCAATCCCACCATTTCATAAGAATTCAAAATCAATTGCTTTTTAATTATGACCAAAAAGCCTAAAAAACATTCGAGGATCAAATTAAAAAAAAAATTGCATAGTCCATCCACATTAAAATGTGGGAGGATGAATAGTGGAGGTAATGCACAGTGAAAACAACACACAATTTAGATTATAGATAATTTCATTTCGACCTCTTCTCTTTCAATCCCACTATTTCATAAGAATTCAAAATCAATTGCTTTTTAATTATGACCAAAAAGCCTAAAAAACATTCGAGGATCAAATTAAAAAAAAAAATTGCATAGTCCATCCACATTAAAATGTGGGAGGATGAATAGTGGAGGTAATGCACAGTGAAAACAACACACAATTTAGATTATAGATAATTAATAAAAATGGCATAGTGTTTTTGGGTCCTAATAAAGTAAGCCCATCGGGAAAATTGTCAAGCCCAGGTTGTGAATAAATCTACTCAACCCAAGAACAATTACTTTCGGCCCCTGGACTTTGACAGAAATGCCTCCAAAAACATTTTGAGGACTATCAACAATTTATGATATAATTGCATTTGGAATGGGTTTGGCCAACAAACAATTCATGGTGACAATTACCCATATGGAAGATGCGAAATCCAATTTTGTTCACTTGACCCAAATTATTTGTTATCATTACTGTACTTATGCACATATTTTACTATTTTACTATTTACTAAAATAATATAACTATCATTCTATCTTTTTTTTAAAAATCAATGGCCTAGATGTTGGGGGTATTTTGATTTTTTTGAAGACTTAGTGATCATTACCAGATTATAGTCGGGGATAGAATTATCTTTTTGTATTTTTAACCATCTCAATTACCCTTAAAAAAAATTAAAACTAGCATCTAGGTATAGTTACTAAACCCGGCCAGGGGGTTGACCCGGCTAAGAGGCCGGGTCCCGGGTTTTATGGGTCAACCCGAATCAACCCGAAAAAATTAAAAAAAAATATTTAAAGCTTTAATATTTCATATGAAGGAATTAAGAAAAAAAATCCAAATAAATATAGGCTATGTTAAGAATGAAGTTTAAAAGAATATTTTTTTTTAAAAAAAGTTATCCCACATTAAAAAGATATTATGTTAAGTTTTTAAGTTGAAATATTTAAACCAAAAAAGTTTTTTATCCCACGTTAAAAAAATAACTTTTTTCTTGGGAACATAGTGTATATATACTAATGGGTTTTAAATCCCACATTGAAAAAACATAACGTTTTTCTTGGGAATATAGAGTATATATACAAAAGGGCTTCAAATCTCACATTGAAAAGATACTATGTTATTATTTTAAGTTGAAGTATTTAAATCCCATATTAAACCAAAAAGTTTTTTATCCCACATTGAAAAAATATAACTTTTTTCTTGGGAACATAGAGTATATATACTAATGGGTTTCAAATCCCACATTAAAAAAATATAACTTTTTTCTTGGGAACATAGAGTATTTATACTAATGGGTTTCAAATCCCATATTGAAAAAACATAACTTTTTTCATGAGAACATAGAGTATATATACGCAAAGGCTTCAAATTCCACATTAAAAAGATATTATGTTATCCATTTAAGTTGAAGTATTTAAACCAAAAAGTTTTTTATCCCACATTGAGAAAACATATATTTTTTTCTTGGGAACATAGAGTATATATACTAATGGGTTTCAAATCTCACATTGAAAAAACATAACTTTTTTCATGGGAACATAGAGTATCTATACGAAAGGCTTCAAATCTCACATTGAAAAGATATTATATTATCGCTTTAAGTTGAAGTATTTAAACCAAAAAGTTTTTTATCCTATATTAAAAAACATAACTTTTTTCTTAGAAACATAGAGTGTATATATTAATGAGTTTCAAATCCCACATTTGAAAAGAAAAAAAAAACAACATCGGGTCTCGTCCGGATTCGCTCGGGTCATGAGTTGACCCACCGGGTCAACCGGGTTTGCCGGGTTGTTGCTCTAGCCGGTCTTTTATTAAACCCGGACTAGTCCAACCACCCCGTCGACCAGATCCCGGGTTAACCCGCCAGGATTAATAACCAGGCATCTATGGGTTTATTATGGCTTTTCTGTTATTATCAAGTTTAGTGAGGGCAAATTGATCTTTTAATAAATACAAATACTATTTAAATAGAAAAGTGGTTGGCACGTACAATAAGTGCCAACGTGGGAGGCACTCGTGACATTCTGATGGCGAAGGCATCTTGACAATAAAATAAATCCCTTCCTATTATGTCACTTGAATCTTCATGGCATCTTTTTTCTATTGGAGCATAGCGTGGTGGCGGCGACATGACAATTTATAATTGGCAGGGTTTTTGTTTTCCTTTTTTTTTTCTCCTTCCCTTGAAATTCGCTTTGGCCTTTCAAAATTTCAGAGTTTTCCTCTTAGTTATTGATATTTCAATTTTGGTCCTTATTCTTTTTATTTTTAATTTTTGTTCTTGGATTTTTTTTTTGTAAAATCTTTATTCAATTTCATTATTCAATCATAATTTATGATATATATTTTTTCAACTTGGTTCTCATTGTTTTGATTTTTTTTCATTTTGTTGAATTGATTTTATTTTTTATTTCACCCTTTAAATTTTTTTATAGTTCTCATCTAATTTATTTTTTATTTCAATTTTGATCATCGTTATTTTAATTGCTATTTTTTGTTCTGGATTCTTTTGTATAATTGAGTTTTTTTTCTTCAATTTTATCCTTTAATATTTGATTGGTTGGGGATTGGGCTTTATGATTTTTTTTTCAGATATGATACTTCTAGTTCAATGACCCAGGTCATGAGTTTGAAAAGTTAATGCGGGTTGATATTTTTTTTTAAATGAGCTTTGTGGTTTTCTTTGTTTTATTTTCTATCAGGTTATCTCAATCTCATGATCTAAGTTGTGAGTTTGACGAGTTAACCCAAGTTGTTTCACCCTTTATTACCTAATTATAGATTTGTTTTGTTAATTCGTGTTGGCTCAGAGCTTTTTATTTATATTTATTTTACTCAATTTCATCATTCTATATTTAATTTGCTAAGATTTGAGCTATATTTTTTTTCCTTAAAAAAAAACATTTTTTAAGTTATTATATATTTTTTTTAATTTGATCAATTTACTATCATTATCTTTTTTATCATTTAATTAAAATAAAACTAATGTGTTTAAAGCATATTTTTTTTTTGGTTTCAAAAATGCTTTTAAAGAAAATAATTTTTAAAATTTTTCTCATTTAAAATTAATATTTTTTGGTGTTTTCATATCACTTTAACGTTTTTATATCAAAAAAATTAAAAAAATTAATAAAAATATTATTTAAATTTATTTTTAAATAAAACATATTTAAAAAAATAATCTTCGGAGAATTACTTCATGCACTCATGTTCGTATCCCGAATAGCATATTTTTCTCCTTTTAAAAAAAAAAAAAAGGTTTGCAGCACACGGGCCCAAGCATGGAATATTGCTGAAATGAAAACGAGGAGAAGACGAGACAATTCTGGAACCATCCCGAGCCTGTCAGACATGAGAAGTCTCTAGAGACATAACTACCCCGAAATATACTATAAAACTACAAACGCCTTTATTTCGTTTTCGTGCACTAGCAAAATCAAGCAAACTATATTATTGCATTGCTCTGCTTCAAGATCTTAAACCCCAATTAGTTTCCATCCATTTCTTCTTATTCGTCGCACGTTAACTGCTGCTTGAGATCAGATAGATGGAGGAAGACTTTGAGTTCCCAACTGGAAGCAACAACATGGAACTTGAAGATGAAATGGACATGGGTATCCCAGACCCAGATGAAGCTGTTATCAAGGTGGGTGAAGAGAAGGAGATTGGCAAAAATGGGCTGAAAAAGAAGCTCGTTAAGGAAGGTGAAGGCTGGGATACCCCCAGTGCCGGTGATGAAGTTGAAGGTATCTACCTATTTATCCCTTACCTGCCTACTGTAGTGTCCACTAATCAATTGATTTGGTAGTGGATGCTTGGTAGTAACTCTTTTGCTCAATTTGCAGTGCACTACACTGGAACTTTAGTTGATGGAACCCAGTTTGATTCGAGCCGTGAGAGAGGGACTCCATTTAAGTTCAAGCTTGGCCAAGGTAATCAATTAATTTATTACTGCTATATGCTATTTACCTCTCTGTTTTTTTTTTCTTTTGGTCATGTATTAATTGGTTGATTTCCATTTTCAAGTGAAAGGAAGATTTTTTTATATATATGTATATTAAACATTTTAAATGTATTGGAAGTTAATAAGTTTGATCTCAAGAACAGGTGTTGAAATACATTAATAAGTTAACATTTTAAAACATTTTAAATATCTCTTTGGATCGATTATTTTTCATATTTTGTTGTTGTGGTGGAATTACATGAATCTTGATTGTTTTGCCAGTGCACTGTGCTAAAATGAATTGAGTGGTCTATGTTGTTGGAGTTAATAACAAATAGGATTAATGATATAAATTTGCTTTCGCTCTTGTTTTCCATTTAATTAGATTTATTATTGCTTGTCTTGTGACTGTGGAATGGCGGTTTTTCATCTCAGGGCAAGTAATTAAGGGATGGGATGAGGGCATCAAAACTATGAAAAGGGGTGAGAATGCTGTTTTTACTATACCTCCAGAGTTGGCGTATGGTGAATCTGGCTCTCCTCCAACTATTCCTCCCAATGCTACTCTTCAGTTCGATGTGGAGTTGCTATCTTGGACAAGTGTCAAAGACATATGCAAAGATGGAGGAATCTTTAAGAAAATAATTGTTGAGGGAGAAAAATGGGATAATCCCAAAGATCTCGATGAAGTATTTGGTACGCTTTTTATCTGCTGCTAACTTATATCATGCAAAGCCTGGATGGATATTTTTTTTCATTGTTTCCTGATGGTTGTTTTACTGTTCAATGCAGTTAAGTATGAAGCGCGGCTTGAAAATGGCACAGTTGTCTCAAAGTCTGATGGAGTTGAATTCACTGTTGGAGAAGGTCTGTCTCCTCTCTCACAAGTATGTACTTTGTAACTCTGAATGCATTTTTTGAAGAAAGTTAAATGTCATGTCTCCTTGTGTAGGCTATTTCTGTCCCGCCTTGGCAAAGGCTGTGAAAACAATGAAAAAAGGGGAGAAAGTGTTGCTGACAGTGAAACCACAATGTAAGCTCAATCCCTTCTTAGATCCATTATTTAATTATATGGTATGATGGTTTACTAATCGTTTGTTTCTTTTTGGCAGATGGGTTTGGAGAGAATGGCAGGACAGCAGCAGGTGATGAAGGTGCTGTTCCTCCGAATGCTACCCTTGAGATAATGCTTGAACTGCTTTCCTGGAAGACTGTGTCTGATGTTATGAAGGACAAGAAGGTCATGAAAAAGATCCTGAAGGAAGGAGAAGGTTATGAACGACCTGATGACGGGACTGTTGTTCAAGGTAATGTTTACAATAATATTCTATGACTGAAGTCTGAATGGTTCTTGCTCAACTTGTTTTTCTAATATATGCTTTATGATCTTTATTGTTTTCCCTCAGTGAAACTAATTGGGAAGCTGGAAGATGGGACTATCTTTGTGAAGAAGGGCCATGAAGAGGAGCCACCATTTGAGTTCAAGATAGATGAAGGTAATATAATTTGAATGGCTTCACTTTTCCCCCTCCATTAGTGAAGTTTCTATGAATTTTGTAGTCATTCTCTAATACTAACTGCTATTTGAAATGGCTTCCCTTACAGAGCAAGTTATTGATGGACTAGATAGAACCGTAAAGACTATGAAGAAAGGGGAAGTTGCTCTGGTGACAATTCAACCAGAATATGCTTTTGGCCGATCTGAATCTCAACAAGACTTGGCTACTGTTCCTGTCAATGCAACAGTGTACTATGAAGTTGAGATGATCTCCTTCACCAAGGTGGGTGTAATATATATCTGATTTCCTTAATGTGGTTGATTTTAAAAAATTGTCGCCTTGATGGTGATTTAACAAATTGTGAATGGTTTGATATAGGAAAAGGAATCTTGGGATATGAATACACAAGAGAAGATTGAAGCTGCAGGGAAGAAGAAAGAAGAAGGGAATGCATGGTTCAAGGCTGGCAAATATGAAAGAGCCTCAAGAAGATATGAGAAGGTATATTGAGGGCAGCAGGTTCTTGCTATATGTGGGATGGTGTCCAATTGTAATGAAGTCATTGACAGAATGTTAATTGATGTGCGACAGGCAGCAAAGTTTATCGAGTATGACTCATCTTTCACTGACGAGGAGAAGCAGCAATCAAAGGTGCTGAAAATTTCCTGCAAGCTTAACAATGCAGCGTGCAAGCTGAAGCTCAAGGACTACAAGGAAGCTGAGAAGCTTTGCTCCAAGGTCTCATGCTTAATTTCATTCACAATCATTTTGATCCTACGATAGTTGTCTCGAGGATACATGCTAACATTGGAAGAGATTTGTCTGTGCAGGTGTTAGAGCTTGATGGTCAGAATGTGAAGGCCTTGTATAGGAGGGCTCAAGCGTATATACAGCTTGTCGATTTGGACCTGGCAGAGATAGACATTAAAAGGGCACTTGAAATTGACCCTGACAATAGGTGAGCCACCGCCTGAGATTCACCCTGAGAATTGGGGTGCCCTCTTCTGCCTTCGAGGTTGCCATTCGTTAGCTGGGAATTGACCAAATCTTGAATTGCCATTTATTTCTCATAACAGGGACGTCAAGCTGGAGAACAAGATCCTGAAGGACAAAGTGAGAGAGTACAACAAGAAGGAAGCGCAATTTTATAGCAACATATTTGCGAAGATGAATAAGTTAGAGCAAACAAATTCAACTGTAAATAGGCAAAACCCTAATTTATTTAAGTCTGTTGTTATGGTGACATTGTGCCTGTTGTTGACTGTTTTTCTTGTGTACGGTGTTTGGTATGGAAATGCAGATGGCAGCAAAGCAGGATCCAATGCCAATGACCATAGATAGCAAGGCTTAACAGCTTCTTGCATCCTCTCCCCTTAATTCTCTCTCTCTCCCTGTCATGCATGGGAAGAGAATCATGGGTGTGCATTTTGTTCTTAAGTAGTAAATGGACAATGGCTTCTTGAATTGGCGCTGAGCTGGTCAGTTGTTAACATCATGTATCCCTGTTGTGATGCGTGTAATAAAGAAACTTTTTCTGTAAATCCATCATGCAATGGTGTTTCTTAATTTGTTTCATCTTTCATCCGGTTCTTTCGCGGGTCTGAGGTCTTGATTTGGCATGTTAACGAACACATCAATTATACGTTTAAAGGACAACATTAAAGGGCTAGATCGATGATAGTTTAAAGAAAATATAAATGTTCTTAAAGGGCTTTCTAGTCAATATTAAAGGATAAATAAAAAAGAAAGACAATATGTCCTGACCACATGATAGTTTAAAGATAACATTGGCTAAATTATATGTTTCAATGTGCTATAGCCCTAATAATTCATTTACAAAAACTGCCATTAAACCTCTGGATAATAAGGTCGAACGTATCTATATTTTGAAAAATTTAGTAGCTAGGAAGGCCTTGAATCTTGCTGATCTATATAGTAAAAAAACATTTGAGAAATTAATATGAATTAGTACTTTCAAATAGATTCTCATCGCAATATCAACCAACCTGTTTTTGAAAAATAGATGACTCCCGTAAGCCCATCTTGATTCTAAAGAGATGAAGGATTTAAAAATGGTCAATTATATTCCTCAAACGTCGAGAGTTATTAATCCTTCTTCTTCAAGAGTTATTAATCCTTGAGGTAGAAGCAGAGTATATATGTCACTCTACATTGAAGATGTACATTGATATCCCTCAATCATGAGATTTATTCAAGTAAAATCCGCAAAACAAAATATCAGAGAACTATCCAAGAAACTACACAACAAGGGGCAATCCAGCGCGCTTCAAGGACTAGATGTTCAAGTTATTTCCTGTTTTTTCAAAAACTAGTAGATAAGATTGCATATACATAAGCTTTGGTTGCAAGCCGGTACACTAGATCGATGGTGATGATTCAACAACGATGAAGATCATTTTCCATGCATGTAAGCATCGAGCGCCTCTATGATATGGCTGCTATGTGGTTCCCCTCTAATAAGACCAACCACACATCCCTTTTTTTTTCTTTTTTTTTTACTAACCTTCTTATTGGACCCATCATGTGTTTTTCTGGTTTGACTACACATCTCTCTGAACTAACTTTATAGCTATGTGTCCTCTTTAATGGGATCGAACTAGGCGTCCTCTTCATAACAAGACCAACCACTTGTCCCTTTCATGGTAGACCAACTCTGCATCGCCTCTTTAATGGACTAACCATACATCCGTTTATACAAGCTTTATACCCTTTAATCCAACTACAATATATATATATATATATATATATATATATACACACTCGTAAATCCTCCTATAACATTTGGGTCCATGCAATTATAGCTGTTATGTTGGACTCGTTTGAACTTAGAAAGCATTGACATGACAAGGTTTTCTACCTCTCACCACCACCCATTAAAGGCTATATCCCATATAGATGCCCTTACTATACATTGTTTCATCACTGTGTCCTTTTTCAATACAAGTTGGTATGTTTCATGGGAATGAAAACCTCATATAAAGTAAGTACTGGATAAAAGGGTTTCGTTAGTTTTTATACACAAAAACATTCATTCACATATCTTACACTTATCATCTCCGTTTATTATTCTCACAAGATGCTTTATACAAGCTTTCAAGGTAATAGTCCTTCTACTCGAGTGCTAACCTAAGTACTAGAAGGTTCTTTGAACCTAACAAGGGATTTTTATTTTGTAGGTGTTCATGAAACCCAAGTCTAGTAGCTTCTATCTCTCAATCCATCCACTAGCCTCGGAAAAACATTGATATTTTGGAGTTTTTTAACCATCAATGACAACGTTTGTAGGGATCTTGAAAAAAAATCAATTCATCTCCCTCTTTTAACAACCTAAAAACTAGAGGACATGAAAGGGTTACAAGCCTTCCCATCATAAGTGCTCAAACTTCTCAAAATCTCCATCATCTAATCCAACAAGTAAGAACGATCACATCACACGAGAATAGTGGGCAACCTTGACTCTTCACAATAGGTTTTTTAATATGGAGATATATAACCTTTACCAAGTTAGGGGTTCTTTATTAACCAAACAGGTGTTAGACACTCGTCTTATAAGAAACGTCATTTCCACCCAAATGAACGTAAAAAACTACTATAAGTTTATAGACTTGAGAGAGTATGTGCAAAACATACATGGGAGTCTAGAGTTCATCATGTAAGTCAAAGACACCATGTGAAAAATTCTCCACATCGTATTCAAAGGGTTAGTTTAAACATGGTATCATAATTTAGATCTCAAATCCATTCTTGGCTTTAAGGAACTTTGTGTAAATATTATATCCTATTTTACAATGAGTATCTTATCTAAAAATGCTCTATTGAGTTGTTTGTCATCATTTAGTAGGATAATAAGGGCATGAGGACCCACTTAAAAAGATTCGATGAAGAGATGTTGAATAAGGTAAAGGTCTTTCTAGAACCAGTCGCTATTAAGAGCTTGATAAATAGGGTCCATGGCCTGATCTTATGGAGAAAGTTATGCTTCTTACTTGAAAACTATTTCTATAAAATTATCACCATATGTTATTCTTTAAGAAATTGTCTTCGTATGATAATCTCTATGAATTTTTTCTTCTTTTATGTTCTTCATAAGATTTTCTTCATGAAATATTGTTTATACATTGTTCTCCATGTATTATTTTTCATGAGTTATTCTCTATTACATTATTTTTCATTTGTTATTATCTACATGTGCTTTTTATGAGATTTTCTCTATATAACTCTCCATCTTAAATGAGAAAACATCTCATCCCGGGTATAACCCGATTTTTATGATGAATCGCCAAGTATAGACTTTATGAGAAATCTTTATAATGGTCTACAAGAGAAGTATCCATAATAATCTCTATGAGTGATCTCCATAAAAATCTCCATGATGAATTGTCATGTGTAGTCTTAATGAAATAGACATTATATGATGATTTTCATGGTTAATCACTACCATGGTTAATCACTTAGTACAATATTTAAAAAAAAATCTTTATACAATGATCTTTATAAAATATCTTCCATGACATTTTCTCCACCTTAGGCAAGAGTTTCTTTTTCTCCGCCCGACATATTTTTTTGTCATTCTCCATTTGTGCTTAAGACAACACCGAACCTAAATACAATAACATTTTCAAAATAAATCATGAAGGGATAATTTAGCTAGAGCAAGATGAGGAAGGAATCTCCATTTGAGTTAGGGCAACACTTATCGCGAGTACAAGATAACTTTTTCCAAGAAAAAAGACATTCTCCACCCCTAACAAAAAGGATCTCGGTGAAACTTCTCCTCCTACGCACAATATAATGTCCACTTAGATCTCCATTTGGGTACAAGGATAACCTAACCCAAACTTAAAGCATTATTCACCCCGGGTATACAGATAACTTTGTCTGAGTACAATGACATCCTCCCCTCAGGTACAAGAATGCTTTTACATGTGTTATTCTTTATGAGTTGTTCAAACCAACTATCTTGCTCGGGTATAAAGGCATTCATCCTTTGGTTCACGAACCCACCTTGCTTAAGGAATAAAGGCACCCACCTTGCCTAGATATAAAGAAAACACTTCTTCATAGGTGTGTAGTTACACCATACCCAAGTATAAGGGAACCACATCACCTAGTATAAAAAGTTAACATTACAAAATTTTAAAGTCAATCCAAATAACTCGCTAACCATTTTTGAAAACACCTTGGTTGATCAAACAAAATAACCAGTTAGTTTGAATATGATAACTCATATCCCCAAAAACATGATACACCCAGATCATATATGTTAAGAAAATCATTATATCTCAAAGTAAGTGAACCTCACTTTGAGGTAGAGGCATCTGATTGGATGCCTAGATTATTAGATACCTAAATGCATGTCCTTTTTTTATAGAACTGACAACGCATCTCTTTTATTGGTAGGCTAACCTTATGTCCACCTAGTGGTTGACTTCATATCCTCTAGACAAGTCATACATCTCCCTAGACTGGCCTTTTACCCCCCTTCAAAAAGACCACTTGTGTGTTTCCTCCTTAACGAGACCATTTGCATGTTCCTCTCCCAATAGGAATGACCGCATGTCTCCCCTTAACAAGTCCAGACCCATATTCATTCCTTGATTAACTGACTTTTTATCCCCTTCTTAGTGGACCAACCACATGTCCTTCTAGACAAGACTTATGCCCCCAAATCTAACTATTACACCCATGATGCACCACCCTTGATCAAACTTGGTTTACTCTCTACTTACTACAAAGACAAAATGTATATACATTGAATGCACAACCTTAGGTGGTTGTCATGTTGGATTCGTTTGAGCTCATTGGGCAATTGATATGAGAGGATCTTTTACTTCAAACGAAACATCAATGTCCATTAGAGGTTATTATCTCACATAATTACTTCTAAATTATATCAGGGTATAAAAACCCCTTATTAAACACCAGTTAGGGGGGTCAATTCATTTTTGCACACAAATTCCTTTACCATATCTCTTGCCTTGTATCATTTTTATTTATTATTATTGTAAGATACCATACACAACCTTGCAATCTTCCTCCAACACTAATGCTAATTTGCAAATTTAAGAATTGAAAAGTCTCATAAACTCAATAAAAAGAAATAATTTTATAAGTGTTCATGCAATCCGAATCCAACATCTCAATCTCTCAATTCATCCATCAACATGTTGATTGTTTTTTAGATTTTCTTCAAACCTCGTCGGTGGATAGAAGAAGCAAACATGTTTAGAGAACCATCTTGTCCTTCACCACTGATATGACAAAATATCATGTGAACTTGATCGTACTCTCAACATATCGTCAAGGAGTGTAAGATTGTAATTTGCATGTCAATCAGTATTCATCTTTGTCAAGTCTTTGGTATCAAATAAAACAAGACCAATTGACAACTTATGTCTTCAAATTAAGATTTCAAGTTAAAACCCAAATTTTAAAATATATTTGATGTGATTTTCTCATTTTTATAGCAGTCTTCTAATTAAATTATTTGAATAAATAATGATTATTATATATTAAATATTTTATTTTAAATTGGCTAGCAGAGATTTGGGTTAAATCCACATAAAACAGATCATTATTTCCGTATTAGAGCAATAATTGATAATAGTTACGTGATTTGTTGATCTATGCTATGCATGGTTAATTAAACAGGAGATTTATTATATAGCCATGCATTGTAGCTTAAAACGTAAGGAAATTCTCTGAAAAACTAGCAGCTTGCAACAAGTTGGTTGATTAATAATAAGGGGGAGCAGACGATCGACAGATAACCTCCCAAGTTTCACTTATACATTAGGGCATAAAGATTTTTATTTTTATTTTTTTTATTTTCATAGAGATTATACATGTGCTCCGACACATATAAACATGGTTATTACAGCCTCGTAAAACAAAAATAAAAGAGAGTACGTACTCTTAACTCATGTTCATAGAACACCGCCAAAACTTAATTTAATTATCTTAGTATGGATTTCATAAACCAATCAAACCCTAAATGACAATTCTCATTTTCTAACCATCAATTTAGCTGAAGGCTCAAAGGTAAGCAACTCCGTGGTTCGAAGCCCAGGCTGGACCACAACTACCGAATCAAACATTCTCTTCTCTCCATTCTGTGTGGTGGCCACAATATTTAAATAATACTTGAGCCCAGAAACCACCTGCTTGTGTGCCTCCACCACCTCAGAAAACATCAGTTTTCCAACTCCACCACCCTTCCAGTACAGGCTTCTGTGGCTGTTGAACTCCTTCACGGAGAACCTCCCCAGCTCCTGTACCTGCTTGTTAGTCTTCACGTCACTCACCTCGGATCTCCCCCCCACCATTCCTCCTCTATAACCACTCACTCCCGACACAAGAAGCGTCGAGAGAACAAGAAAACACACCAAGAAGGGAACTGAAGACTTCATAAGTTTTGCCATGGCTGGTACCGTGTATATATATACTCTTCCTCTTTTCTGTATTTGTGTTTGATGAGAAGGTGAGTACCAGATGAGCTATATATAGAGGAGGAGTGAAGGGATGGATGGGGTGTGTGTGTGTGGCATGTAGCAATGATTTTGCAGTGGGGATGATGGAGATAGGGTGACACGCAAATTAAGGTGGTGTGGTGATGTAGCGGCGCATGCACCAACGGCGTGCCGCGTAATTTAAATTAGATGCATGAGCCAGAGGAATCAGGAGAAACGACAGAAGGGCAGTGTGAGTTTTTTATGGGATCCTGCTTTTCTCATAAATCTAGGGGTGTTTGTACGTGGTATCGCTTTTTGCCTAACCTATACTCAAATACTCAGAACACCAAGTTTTTTTTTTTATTCGGTGAATTTTCGTGGCTTCGAAATAGTGGGTACTGTGTTTTTATGGGTTGGTTTTGGATTGATGGGAGGGACGAAGAAAGTGCACTGTGTGTATTCTTATCGTCTCGGGCTTTGCTGCGTTGTTGTGTTGTGGATTGTGTGAGTATCACCAGCTGGCCGTATACGTGCTTTGATGGTGACTTTTGCCGTTCTTTCCAATGAAAAGTTTTGGATTAGCAGCAGCAGAAGACTGTGTCAATCTATAATAATAATAACAATAATAATTTAAAATGAATTATAATTCTTTTAAATATGATAAGATTACAGGAGCTGTTTTAAAATTCAAATATTTAATAAAAAATTATTCTATATTTAATAAAATATCACAAAAGTTTTCTTTTGTACCCCAGATATATACACCATTGGAGAAGATGATGATTGTTATTGCGTTGGCCAAAGTAGAACATAAAATTGCCAAAGTTTCATCGAAAATACCTCTTTCTCCTTCAAATGGCTGAAATATTTTTTCATAAATGAAAACTATTTACAAGGAAGGGTTGATTAGAGAGTATTATCCATCGAGCAATTTTCAATATTTATTTCAAACAAGAAATTTATAATGATTAAAAGAATTATATCCAATTTCTCCAAGACTGACTTCTCCTTGAGACTATTCTCTTGAGCTATTATGTCAAGTTCTCTCCCGATCACCCACAATACTGCCTACTGAAAACCCTTCAAACCATACCAAAATGATTTGGAAGACATTTTTACCCTTTGATACACAAGAATTTGATTCACAATACGTGCTCCTCACATTTTCTTTCTAAGCTATCTTCTAGGGTTTCGCCATTGAAAAAGTTCTAGATCTGTTGTAGGCACTGAATTGAATGAATGTCGTTGACTACAAATACC
>Ga0307518_10000909_pt1 | contig 22064 bp, 17 predicted proteins | sample 25_EM_MG_FD_203889 | JGI IMG/M metagenome (GOLD analysis project Ga0307518, IMG submission 203889) | Populus trichocarpa ectomycorrhiza microbial communities from riparian zone in the Pacific Northwest, United States - 25_EM | ecosystem: Host-associated > Plants > Roots > Unclassified | place...
AGGCCATCGCATCAAATTTTGTGAGGTTTCCATTCAATTCTATGAGAATATGTCTCGGTTGCTGAAACATCGAGTTCATAAACTGCATACGTAAATACAATGACTCGTTATTTATTCCCTCATTACAGGCACCATAGACAGAAACGTTGCAGATCGACATCATGATTCACGACTTTGCTGTATGGCTATCAATAGTAGCATCATGCGACAAGCAGTATCTTACCAATATGCTGGCTACTTTCCATAAGCCGGTGACCCTCTGCTGCCTCAGATAATGGAAGATACTTGTACACCACAGGCTTCACCTTGCCTGCAACAATTGCAGGCCAAACATTCTTTTCCACCTCACTAACAATTTCTGCTTTGTTTTCCAGAGTTCTAGTTCGCAAGCCAGCAGCTGCATGCATGATCACCAACAACAGGTGTACTAGGGTCATGTAATCAATAGACGACAATAACGCTAAGGAAAACTAATACAAATGAAAACAGGAAAAGTGAAAAGTGAGGTGGTTTCAGTGCATTAGGTAGCATTTTGTACATAGGACTAGACAGGGTTAGACCAAAGAGCTTTACTTGTAATTCTGTTTGGTGCGCACATGGGGATGGATCAGACTGTACAGGATGGGACAAGGCTATTTAATACTGAACATGTAAAAATATAAACACATGATGCAATATCTAAAGGAGGGAGTACATTTTAGATGTATGTTTGGATGTGTTCCCTTGCATGCATTGTCAATATCTCCTTTCCTTCTTGCATTTCTTTAATAGCTGTCAGTCTTTCTTTTGTAGCTGTCAGTATATTCTTCTTTTCTTATTCAATTTCTGTCATAGCTGTATATCCCTTGATTCTCTCTAAAGACCTCAATTATTGTCTAGGCCTAGGACTAAAAGGATCTGATTATGATGATTAGATTCCAGAATTAAGGGCTTTGCTACTTCTTGATGTATATATATATTGTAGCTCTCTTAGTGAAAAATACAGAAAACATTTCAGAATTTCTCTTGTGTTATCTTGTCAGGTCTGACAACCATTTCTGGAATCAGGCATACAGTTCACCGTCAGTTGTATGCTCTTTTGATTTATAATTACTACTTTGGTTTTAAGAATGTCAGACCTGTTACTGCAGAGTAAAGCAGAGAAAGAGATGTATTTGGAAATGACTAAACATGGTCATTTGGACATTATCGTGGGAACTCACTCACTTCTTGGAAGTCGTGTTGTGTATAACAATCTAGGTCTTCTTGTGGTGGATGAAGAACAGGTTTGCCTCCAAAGCATATTTCAATTATGTGCTATATTCTTTGCCTTGTTGCTGTACATTACTAGATCCTTTTAGACAAATAATAAGAGAAAAGGTAAAGGTAACTTTTCCATCAACCATGACTTTGCTAATGAGAAGGAAAAGAAAGAATCTAGGGTGTGTGACTTTAAGCTCCTTATATGTAAACACACACGTATCTAAATTTCAAATTCGTCATGTGGATGCGTCAAAATGTGATGTATGCAAGAGTAGGTTCAAATTGCATGACGTAACTACCATACCTCTGTTAGATTTGATCTTTAATTTAAAAACAAATCATGCATGTCAATTTTCATTTTATTGGGTGTCGTAGACATTCAAGCTTTAGAGCTCTTTCAAATTTAATATTTTCCTTTATATTTTTCACTGTTGAAGTTGTTACAATGTAAATGAAGAACTTGTCGTTAGGTTAATTGGGTGTCATTGGATGTTCAGGCTACACAACACTTTAAATTGAATGTTATATTTTATCCAACTAATCAATGAAGTCGGTGCTTGGCATGCAGTATCCATTGCTTGTGCATGCACTCAAGAATTTGTGTGACTACACTTTTGAACTTATTTTGATAGCTCTAGTTTCCTAATCTTTTCCCATTATTTGCAAATTGTATTGAAATAGTTTCTGTTGTGATCTGGATGTGTAATGTTCTTTGCTTTCCAGAGATTTGGTGTCAAACAGAAGGAGAAAATCGCTTCATTCAAAACTTCAGTCGATGTTCTTACTCTCACTGCAACTCCTATACCTCGGACACTTTATTTAGCATTGACTGGATTTCGGGATGCGAGGTAACATAACTGAGGCAAATGTGTATTGAGTTTGCTACCAGAGTAGATCCTGGATCCAGACATCTAGTTTAGTCTAACCAGGCAGTATTGAGTTTCTAAATGGCCAGTAGCTGAACCATGTAAAATGTAAATTTAAAGTCAGTGCTAGAAAGTCATTTCCCCTTAACATGAAATGTATCATCATGGATGAGCTTGCAATACTGACTCTGGTCCTTTATTGAAGTAGGATTTTAGGATCTTGTATTGTATTATTAAAACTCAGAAGTTTGGACCATCTAAAGTCTGCAATGGTATGGTACACATACATGCATAATCGTTGTAATCATTTTCTTGTGTTCTAGTTACCATTGTAGATTGGAAGCATACAATGTTGAAATAGGATCCCTGTAGATGATGTAGGATCACTTCTTTGTTAAGTTGATTGTGTTATAAAAGTCTATTACTATAGAAATATGTTTTGTCGGATATCTATTGTGGACATAAATCCAGATAGGATGCAACCTAAATAATGATCTGAAGATATTAAAAATTACTGTACTGTTTGAAGACTTGGATCTTTTCTTCCGAGAACATTTTTTGAAATTACTGGTTTGCTGATCTATAATTTGATAACCTTAATGATTTACTTACATTTTCAGTTTAATTTCAACTCCACCTCCAGAAAGAGTTCCTATAAAGACTCATCTGTCAGCATACAGTAAAGAGAGGCTAATATCAGCGATCAAATATGAGCTGGACCGTGGTGGTCAAGTATTTTATGTCTTGCCTCGTATTAAAGGTATTGCGTACCTTTTTTTTATATTTTTTTTGAAGCAAAATGAATTTTAATCAGTCTCGGATCACATCTCTCTCCCTCTAAAGAGTGAATACATACCTTTCTCTAGAAGATGGACATGAGTGAATACTTAGGCAAAGACTTCTCAATCCTGTTCTGTATACTATAAATAGGATTACAGGGTTAAACATGCACAATATACTATTGGTACAGCTAATAATCATATATAATCGCCTGTTTGGTACATAACTCTATTCATCTATCATCTTGCTTAGGCTGTATCAAGGATAATGAATTTTCTTCTTTGCAAAACTTAGTATCAGCTGATTTGTTTGGTACATTGCCAAACGTTTTCATTTACAACTATCAACACAAAAAGTAAGAGCCAAAATTAAATATGAAAAAGTTTATTATTTGGCCATTTTCTGTGGTTTGTTTTCCTAGCATACTTCAAAAGTTGATTGATTTTCTCATTTTGATGATGTGGATATCTACTTCATTCTTACCTAACAGGGCTGGAAGAAGTGAAGGATTTCCTTGAACAATCATTTTCAAATGTTGAAATAGCTGTTGCACATGGGCAGGTAATTTTTTATATAAGAAAATGTTATATGTTTAACTGGCAATCATCTTTGTGCGGGTATACTAAAGTACCCTAGACCACCCAAAGTTCCATGTTTGAATGTGTGTTACCATAGCTAGGTATAATTACTGAACTTCATTGCTTAAAAAATTGACTCCTTTTCTTCCCTTCTGTTTTGAACAACGAACTATGTTGTATTTGATTCTCCTTTGTGAGTAGGCAACTTTCTGTTAATTTCAAGTCCATGTTTTTTTTTTAAAGAAAACCTTCTTTCTCCTCTCTTAAGCTTAAAAATTGTTTTCAAAACTTCATGACTTAAATTAACTTATTTTATTATATATGATTTTTCCTTGTCTTAAATTTGCACGCTTATTATTATTGTTGTTGTTGTTGTTTAATGCTTGTCTCTAGGAATCATGTTTAGGTTGCTTGTTTGTTTTATTTATGTTGTATTAGCATATATGTATTGAGGTTGTCTTCATGTTTTTTGCAAGTTGAATGAGTTATGATTGTAGGAGCATGATTGCTAGGTGTCTTGAGAAGACACCTGTTTGCACTCATTTCATTAGGAAAGGTTAAGGCCAAGCTAGGTATCACCTTAACGAACCCTACTCCAAGTCTTCCATGTCACATCTCCTTTTGCATTATGGTTAGACCATTAACCCTTCTTGTTAGCTACTGTTTGCTAGTCGTGGTCCTTGGTGTGACTTTTCTGCAGCATGTTACAAAGAAAGGGAATAGCTTTTTGTTAGTAAAGGTAGCGCCACTGTTCAGAAATATATAGAGATTGAAGTCCTTGTTAATACGAGGATGGAATGCACCAACCATCTAGTCTCCATAGTGAGACTTGGTGTGCTGCTGGCTTGATGCTCAACTCATGCTGTAAATGACAGGTGTTTATACGAGTGCACTAATTCCTACATGAGGGGTTGGTGCGCATCACCTCTTGAATGAATTGGTGCACTAATTCCTACATGAGGGGTTGGTGCGTACCACCTCTTGAATGAATTGGTGCGGGCCGCACTAACTCCTTATGGGTGGCCATCTCCCGCCCCTTAAAAATGGGGATATGGACCTTTTCTCTTGGTCTATTCATAAAGTAGAGTGACTTAACCTGGAAAGTCATGTGTTGATCAGAACTCAGATTCTATGGTTTTTTAGTTTTAATTCTTCCCAGCATACAAACTTATTTTTTGGTTTCCCACACATTGTGATTTTGTTTTCTTGTTTTGTGTGTTTAGCAATACTCAAAGCTGCTAGAGGACACCATGGAGCAATTCGCACAAGGTGAAATTAAGATTCTTATATGCACAAATATAGTAGAAAGCGGGCTTGATATTCAAAATGCAAATACCATCATAATTCAGGATGTTCAACTATTTGGTCTAGCTCAATTGTATCAGGTTCTGCCCTCTTCGCTTTCTCTTGTTTAATAATTGTTTAGACATTTCTTCAAAATGCTCACAAAATATTCAAAAGCTTTCGTTCTTTTGTTTATTTTGAAAACTCTTCTCAAAACTATGAGATCTCAAGCATGTTATTTCACTTTGTTTGCAGCTCCAGCCCCCAAGCTAACAACTCATTCATATATGTTCTGCTCCTCGCTATTTTTCCCCACCTTCTAAAAAATAGCATTAGATTTACTCAAAATAAGTCTCATGTCTCCTACAAGTAGAAGAAAAATTGGCTTTTCCACTTCCCTATTCCCTCCTAAACTATGCATTTATCTTTGTAGATCTCTCTAATGCATAAGTGTTTGTGGAATTAAGTTATTTTCTTCATCCCTTGACCTATTTATATCAATTATGTAAAACCAGCAAGTAGCTTCAATGATTTATGGAACAAAGAAACCGGAATGTGTCTAGAATTCTTTATCTTGTTTTTGCTGTTGTTGGAAAATTTTTAATCTTGTTTTCAATCTTCGATGTTATTGCAATAGTTGCGTGGAAGAGTGGGCAGGGCAGATAAGGAAGCTCATGCGCATTTATTTTACCCTGACAAGTCAATGTTAACTGATCAAGCGCTGGTATGCTCTGCAATACATCCATTTCTTTTTGTTAGTTCACCTAGATGATCATCATTACTACAATTTTCAAGTAACTTTTGCAATCTTTGACTTTTCAGGAGAGGCTAGCAGCTCTAGAAGAATGCCAAGAACTTGGCCGAGGTTTCCAACTTGCAGAGAGAGACATGGGTATAAGAGGCTTTGGTACCATCTTTGGTGAGCAACAGACCGGGGATGTTGGGAATGTTGGAATTGATTTCTTCTTTGAAATGCTTTTCGAAAGTTTGTCCAAGGTCTGCTTCATGATGGATTTTATTATATCTTATACAATGAGAAAGAAGAAGCTTTGTTTAATTGTCATGTATTTAATGTTTTGGATATCTTTGCATTCTGGTTCTTTTTCGGTTTCCAGTCTTCATCATGTTGTCTTAGTCTAATTGGATAGATCAAGGAAACCAACAGCACAGTTTCTGCTCTACAAAAAGATCGCTAGTGAATTCAGTATATGTACTAGTAATTGGGTCATATTTCTAGTGTCCCTGGTTTAAACTTCAAATTTCTGTGCTGCTGCTTTTGTTTCCCTGAACCCTCTTGAATTTTGTTTTTAGGTTGACGAGCACCGTGTAATTTCAGTTCCTTACCAGTCAGTACAGGTGACTTCTTTAATCTCTGGCATATTTTCTGTCAGAATACAATTAAGTTTTATTAACCTGTAAGCAAACTACATACGGAAACTACGAGGATTTAGGGTGCCATTTTCTAAATTTCCTTTGGCATCATTTTGCTTATGTTGAGATTCTAATGAAAGAATGGGTTTTGAAAATTCTGAAAGGAGCTTCCTCTTGACAGAAAAAATAATAAATCTCCATTTTATGTGTCTTGAGAAATGTGTGCTCATGCTCTTGAGTTTCTGTAATAAGAACAAGTTCTAATGAGCTTGTAGCTTGCATAAGCAAGAGGGCAGAGGGGTGAGGTATTAGGTTCAAATCTTACCTTCATCAAAACTCTAATGAAATTGGAACACACTCATCAAAAAGAAATATATATATATATATATAACAATAAGTTCTCACACAGGCACAAAGATTCAGGGAGCTTGTCATTAGAGAATAAGAGACTGGCCTTGCAGACTATAGCATGAAAGCTTTAGAATGTGTTTGTCTATGAGGTGCGCCGCGCCTCACAGAAAGCATGAATTTCATACTTTTCAAAAGGTGCACCCTTAAACAAACACATTCTTAGAATGTGAAAATTGATTGGTAGAAGCATAACCAGGAGCACTAATCTTTTGGTATGATACAGTAATAATTGGTTACAAGTGTAAAGTGAAAACTGATTTCAACATGGACATGTCAACTGTCCTGACTAGTTAGCTTGGTTGATGAGAATAATTTCTGATAGCAATATCTTTATTGAGCTCAGAGTTATATGTTAGCTCATAATCGAATCTACATTACTGAAGTAACTACCAATTTTCATTGAACCTCCAATTTCCAGTGTTGACAGATGTGTAAAATGCAATGTAGCATTAGATCTATTGAGTTTATAACTGGCAATGATTTTTAACTCAAATTAATCCCTTGTTTGTGATTTTCAATGCCAGGTTGATTTAAATATAAACCCTCATCTCCCTTCTGACTACATAAATTCCCTGGAGAACCCCATGGAAATTATTAATGAAGCTGAGAAAGCTGCAGAGACAGATATTTGGAGTTTAATGCAATTTACAGAAAATTTGCGTTGCCAATATGGAAAAGAGCCTTGCTCTATGGAAATTCTATTGAAGAAGCTTTACATTAGGAGAATGGCAGCAGATATTGGGATAACGAGAATTTACGCATCTGGAAAGATGGTTGGCATGGAAACAAATATGAGTAAAAAGGTTTTTAAGCTGATGGCAGATTCAATGTCATCTGATATCCACAGAAACTCTTTGGTTTTTGATGGAAACCAAATAAAGGTAATTTGTACAAGATTTCCTATGGGATTACCTTTATGATAGGTAGCATTGTGCCGATATTGATTGGTTCTCTCTTCTTTGACACTCATACTCTCATTCAATGATGTGATAAACATGAATGTCCTTGCCTCCGCAGAGGTGAAGAAAGGAAATAAACGGAAACTCTTGACCTAAATTTGATTTAACTGGAGAATGGGGAGTGAAGACAATATGTTTTATGCTCTTCCATGCTGGTCACTTTCAACATCATTAATGTAGTTTGAGTTTTCACTCCTTTTGTCTTCTATGGATTCAAGATAATGAACTGATATACTCTACCAGTTATAATTAGGATTGTTTAAAGCTCTATTAGTAGTTTACAATTTTTCTTTTAACATTTATTGTTCTTGGTTGATTAATCACAGCACTGATATAATCTATCACTTAAATTTATGGTTGCTTAAAGCTGTCTTTGGAATTTAAAATTAAACAGTCTTTAACATTTATTTATCTACTTTTCTTTGTTAATTATTCATAGGCTGAACTTCTTCTGGAGCTACCGAGAGCGCAACTGCTAAATTGGGTCTTTCAATGCATAGCAGAACTTCATGCTTGCCTGCCTGCCCTTATAAAATACTAGTATTGCTTGCTCTGCAGAATTAGCTCTTCCATCAACTTTCCCTTTTGCACAGTTTCATCAGTGATTCTTGAAGAGGTGAAACAAGAATGCATAACTCCATGTTTCATTACACTCCGATCTAAACCGCTCGGTTGCAGAAGCTGTATTATATCCAAGTCATGGCAGGTGGTTGGGATTGTACTGAGGTACTGTTATGTCAAGGTGAGTCACAGAAGCTGTTTTTTCTTGCGCAAATCATCACTGTTCTTGACCAGCTTTGATTTTGCAGGATATAATGGTTGGATTAAGCTGTTCTCGCCGATACAAAGAGCAGTTTTCTCACAGAGAAGACACAACGTATCGGCAATGATGACAAGTATCATACCATCCGTTCAGCATGACCAAGATGAACAATATGAATTCAGCAAGGGGATAGAACTCTGCTCATTTTCCATGCCATTACCTCGAAGAAGCTTCCCTATTGTTTTGCAGAACCTGGTGGGTGCATAAGGAATCATTAATGGTATTAACTACATCTTAGCATGTATTTTTGAGAAATGCAAGATACAAGGATGGATGGTTTCGTTGTTGTTTACAGGTGATTTAGCGAAATATTATATTCCTTTCAGAAATCCTTTGTCCCTTTGAAAAAGTTCAGCGGTATTTAAAGTTAATTTTTAATATAAAAAAAAGGGTAGATACTGAAGTTACGAATGTGTTTTTTTATATCATAATTTTTTTTTAATTAAGAAGTGAAAAAATGATGCATGCGTTTAATATAAAAAATTAAAAAATATATAAATTAATAAATTATATAAAAAATTATTAATGTTAATTAAAGACTAGAGTGAAAAAATGATGCATACGTTTAATATAAAAAATTAAAAAATATATAAATTAATAAATTATATAAAAAATTATTAATGTTAATTAAAGACTAGAGTGAAAAAATGATGCATACGTTTAATATAAAAAATTTTAATTAAAAACTAGAGTGAAAATTGATTTATTTAGTAAAAAGTAAAGGATAGATATATATTAAAAAGTTTTATAAGTTTTGATTACAAAGTATCTTGCTAGTTCATGATAATATATATGCAATAAACTATTAAATAGAAGAAAAATTAGAGGTATTGAGACTATTTTCGAAGTTAATTTTTATTTAATTTTGAAGCAATTAAAATAAATATTTGAAAGAGTTTAAAAGATTAAGATTTTGGAGAAATAATTTATTTATTTAGTCAAAATCTTCCTTTCTTATTTATGCATTTTTTTTTCTTGTTTGGATGAATTTTTTTTTATTAATAACATGAATTTTCAACCCCTAAAACTTAAATTTCAACTTCTTTTAACAAAAAAAAAAACTCCAAAAAATCATAGATACTATAATAAACTCATTTACAATCCCAAAATAATCTTTAATCAGTTTAAGAATAAAAAGTCAAACAAAATAAACAAAAATTATGGACCTTAATTTATATTTTTCATCATGGTTAAAGGGTAAAATTCACCTTAATTAAACTCCTTTTTCTAAGATAAATCAATTAACATCAAGATTAATATTTTTTTTAATTAAAATGTGAATGTCTAAAACCTCTTTCTCTTTATTTTTTAGCGATTTTATTTTTTTCATCTCAATATCTAAGGATTAAAATATAAAAAAATAAAGTTTAGGATTAAAACATAAAATTCTAAAATTACAAGGACTAAAAATATAAAAATAGAAAACTTTAAGGATGAGATTCAAGAACTAAATTGAATTTGTTTTCTCAACAATCAAAGACAAGCAACTATAGAAAAATGAAGTTTTACTAAATTGTTATTTTTTTCCATAAATAAAAAGCGTTGTTGAAATTTATAAATTCTATCAAGAAAATTATATTATTATTATTATTCACTCTTATTATTTTTATTACAACAACGGTTGATTATATCGATATTTTAATAATTATTCATTTTTAAATTTCATCCTATTACTATTCGAAAACATAATATTGAAATTAAAATTCTTCATTTCTAATAACTAAACGACATCTTAATCAATCACTTTGTCGAGTATCTGTTGTCTTCTATGGAAACATAAATGTTGTCATTATCTAATTTGATATTGTGAGCTCCAATTTCCTCATGGACAACCTAGGCGTGTAGGTGCGCGCAGCAAGGCTAAACATAAATCTAAGTTTATAAACTAATTAATCGACGCAAACGTTATTCATATATTAAAAAGAAAAAAGATTTTTTTGTGTAGAAATAGTATAATTATAAATTTTGCTAATTGTTTTTACTGTAGTAATGGAAAAATTATCATTATCATTTTTATTTTTTTTTAGAAAACAAGTTTTTTTTCCTCTCTTTATATTTGATATTTTTATCATTTTATACTTGGTCTATTTATCACCATTTTTTTTTCTTGTCTTCATTTTTTGTAATTTTTTTCCTTTACACTTTTTTTTGAAAACTTATTATACAAAGACTAAGGAAATGGTGTTTCATTGTAATAATTACAACATTGTTCTATTCTTTTGCTACATTAAAAATTAGCTTGAGGTCTTACATGTATTTATTAACGCATATGATCTTTACTATATTTGATTATATGTAAGTATCGACTTTTTGATTCACAATTATATTTTTTACTCAATATCAAAAAACGTGTTAATAACACCTACACATTCTAGCATCGACTTTTTGATTCACGGTTATATTTTTTACTCAAGATCAAAAAACACGTTAATAACACCTACACATTCTGCGTTAGATAAACAATTAGTCAACCTGTAGTGAGGAGAGTCGAATAGACGCGTTAACACGTTTTTTTTATTTGCTTTTTATGAGTTTATCCCGATCTCATGTCTAGAAGCACAGGAGAACTTTCTTTTGCTGATATTATTACCAGTATTTGATATTGCATCATTCATACCATTACTATACCTTTCCTATTCATTGCAGGTTGGTTATTTGTCAGCACAGGTTTAGCTTATGATGTATTTGGAAGCCCTCGTCCAAATGAATATTTTACAAAGAGCCAATAAGAAATTCCCTTAATAACTGCCGTTTTGATCCTTTGGAACAACTTGATGAATTTAATTGATCTTTTTCGGTTAGGAGGGCCCAATGACTATAGATCAAACCTATCTAATTTTTACAGTGCGATGGCTTGCTATTCACGGACTAGTTGTACCTACCATTTCTAATTTGGAGTCAATATCAGCAATGTAGTTCATCCAACCAATAACCTAATCTGAATTAATATTAATTATAGAGCTATGACACAATCAAACCCAAACGAACAAAACGTTGAATTGAATCGTACCAGTCTTTACTGGGAGTTATTACTTATTTTTGTACTTGTTGTTTTATTTTCTAATTATTTCTTTAACCTAAATCATAGGTTTGGTGAGTTAATTCGAGTTAACTCAAGTTGTTTTTTGCGTTTTTTTTTCATTGTTTTTTTTTCTTAATTTCATCATTTAACATTAGATTAATTGGAAATTGAGTTTTATGATTTGTTTCAATTTAATTTACTTTTTATAGAGTTATCACAATCTCATAACTCAAGTAATGAATTTGACAAATTAACTCGAGTTGACATATTTTTTTTTGTTTTTTTAATTGATTATTTTTTTCAATTTCATTCTTCAATTTTGAGTTAATTGGGAATTGACCTTCATATATAATTTGTTTTGATATACTTTATATAAAATTATCATTATCTCATAACTCAAGTCGCGAATTTAACAAATTGACCTAAGCTAACCTGATTTTTTTTTTAATTGATATTTTTAGTTAAAATATGTTTTTAACTGATTATTCAAGTTACCTTTAAACTTATCAAGTCGATTGAATTACATAAGATTAATCCTTACATGATTTAAATTTTTTCTATTAAAAAAATCATTGAAAATATCTGAATATTTTCTATACTTTCAAAGATGATTTATCCAATTTTTGTTTCATCAAATACAATGGTAAAAAATAATCCGTGCAGAATCAATGACCTTGATGGACATGACTTGTAATTTTAGAAATTATATAAGCAATTTCTGTATGTATCGGGGACAGACAAAATTAAGTTTCGTCGTCTCCGTTTATGCTGACCAAACATGTTAAATTTTTATCTCGTTACCTTGCGAGGAAATTAAACAAACTAAGGTTTTTTTTTTTAATTAACACAATAATTAAAAAAATTTGTAAAAATAACATTATTTTTTAAAAAAATTAATGAAATAATATATTTTCACCTTGCACGTTTGATAAACATAAACATGAATTTTACTAAATATCATGATTTAAAAAAACAATACATAATAAATATTACTATTCAAAACATCAACAAAAATTTAATTGATATCACAATTCTAAACTCAAAATCAAATAAATTTTCATAAATTTTCATCCTTGATTTGTCTGCTCACTCACAGATTACCTAAATTATCAGATCCTCATTTGACTTTCTTCTTCGTGCAAGTTATTACATCCCATTCTTCAATTAGTTTTTGGCGGATAAGTGGGGAATGGTTTTCAACCCTCTTCTCTCTCAAAAAATAACAAGCCCACGCTTCTAACCATTCTCATACCCAACACGTTTTCTACACAGAGGATGTATGAAGACAGGGAGATGATTAGAATGATATATGATGAACTCTTCTTGCCTCTACTTTTCTTTGTGTGGTGGTGACAGAAATCAACATCCTTTAGACTTATTTACAAACCAGCATTTACTCCACACTCCACATGTTCATGAGAATTGTCCCTGCCCCGACCTCTACCCTCTCTTACCCCTCATAAATTCAGACCAGCATCTCTTTCCCATAACTAAACACTCCAGTTCTTTCTTCAATAGTTGTTTACTGGGGAACTTAATTGATGTCGGTGGTTTAGAACAAGACATCAATTAAGTTTTTGTAAATTTCACGGTTGTGTGACATCAATTAAATGTTGTGGTTTAAGATCACGACATTTAAAAATATGCTACTTCGCCAAATCTTTTTGCTGCCATGTTAATTGGAGCATTTTTTTAATTTTCTATGCTAATTGCCCAATTTGTCCACTGGACAAATTAAAGTATGAGGAAGCAAGAAATCATAGAGAAATTAGACAAGTCACTCAAAAAACTTAACCGTTCTCCTCATTCTATTGACTCTCTAGAAGGATAAATTGATTCAGCTAGTTACGCCAAAAGTGAACTGTTCACCAGTTGGTAATCTGGATCATATGATGATAGAACACCCAAAGACCTTCAACAAATTCAAGAGTCTAAGTGCTTCCAAAAAAAAAAATAACAAGTCTAAATATAGACAACCTCAAAGACATCCAGGGGAAGGTAGCTATCCATCAGGTGGCCCCAAGGAAGCACCAAGAATGTACTCCGAAAGAGAATGATTGAGGTTGGCGCATTCAACTCAGAGAGCAAACATAGCAACAAGAAAACGACCTTGCCATTAAAAATAATGATGGCCGTAGAGGGAAACATAGAAAGACAACCAATTCAACAGTCCTTTAACAGGGTCAATATCCCAAGGAAACGCTAGTACTCACTACAAGCTGATATTATATAATCTATTGCCTTTGTATTCAGCCTTGAAAATCTTTGCCCTGATCACAGCCTAGAAACCACCACACCAGCATGAGAATTCTATCACTTTCCTGAAAGACTTTTTGACACACCTATGTTGATCCTGGGACAATAAAATTCTGTAATGATCATATAACAAACCTAGTAGATACTCTTGAGAAGCCAACAAGTCATAGTTCTTTTATATCATGGCATTAAATTTAAGATGCCAGGCACAAAAGGAGTGTAGGAAGGCAGCAGCATCAATTATCAATGCGTCATCCCAAGTACTTCATTGTGCATTGCCTGCTCTATAAAGTTACATTCAAGGGATACAATATAGTACATAATCTGGCAACCACCAATCTCAAAATCTCAATAGTGTGCCTATCAGCTTACTCATTGTTACAAAATGCAATCTTGGGCAGGAAAAGAAAAATGCAGGAGCAACAGCTGGATATCTGGATAACAGAAACAAGTTTCACCTTACTCGAACTCAAAACACCTAGTAAAATCTACTGAGGAAGACTTGAGTATAGTCATTGAAAGGCATGCTAACCAAGTAAGAAATCAAGAAACACACACAAATATTCAAAAATCAACACAATTGGATATAAAGAAACAGAGCTACCGAATAAAAAAGCAAAAGGGTTTGTATGCACAAAAACTGGTCAAGTTTCAGGAGGTTACAATGTCTCATTCAATCACTCAACGTAAAATGTAAAAAGAAGTGATACAGTAACTTTCTTTCTTCTTCAATTCCCACGTAGCATAACCATCATCATCGTCTCATATCAAAATAGAAGGAAAGAAAGAATGAACTAACCAAAGATCAGGCCTGCGTGCCTGTCAAGGCCTTCATTTGAATATGATTAGAAGAAGAATCAGCAACTGAAGAAGCAGCAGTAGGCAAAGCCTCGTAAGATCCTCCTAATCTTCGAATCCCATAACTCTTAGCAATAACACCATAAGTAACCATAACAATGAGCACCACAAACATGACATGAACCACAAAAACCAGATCCAAAATAGCCACCGCTCTCAATCTAGAATCCTCCAACTCACACTTCGTCGATCCCTCCACACCACTCACCACATCCAGCAATTTGTGGCAACCATCCGGAATAAACGCGTCCACGTAAAGCGAGAGTCCGGTCTGGAGCATCCAGAGTCCCTGCAAGCAAACAGCCCCGCCCAATCCCACATCCGCAACGAACATTCTAGGCTGGCAAGCGAGGATCAGGCAGAGGAGGGCGGCGAGGGCGGAGATTTGGGCGGAGACGGAGTCGCATTTGGCTTGGAGATCGGAGGTCTGGACAGAGGCGGAGGAGGCGGAGGATGAGGACTGGAGGAAGAAGACGGCGGAGGCGAGGGCGAAGAAGAGATCGGAAGGGAGAGGGAGGAGGGAAGTGGAGTCGGAGATGAGGAGAGAAAGGGAGAGGATGAGGAAGAGGAAGAGGACGGCGGCGGATTGGAGAGAGGTGAAGCGGTGGACAGGTGTACTCCCCTTGAGTAGAGGGTCGGAGTCGGAGGAAACTAGGGTTTGGTGAGCGAAGGCAACGAGGAGGCAGAGGATTAGGAGGTAAAGCTGGAGGTATTTAAAGCGATGGGAGGAGGAGAAAGGGTAGTAGGGTTTGGCGATGTAAGCGTGTGGAGATTTGAGGTAGGCGGTGGTGGTGGAGATGAGATGGTAGAGTGCTAGTGTTATCAGTGCTGCTGATGAGAAAATGTAGTAAAATACACCTCCTCCCATTCTCTCTTCTCTTCTTCTTCTTCCTCTACTGATTTTGGGATCGGGCTGTGACAGACATTTCAAGAGAAACAAGCAACCATCAGCAGCAAAACCAAGCCATTTGAAGACTTTTGTTTTGAGCTTTAGTTGGTCAACTAGTTCGGGGTCTCATGGAAATCTTTTTTAGAGTTTCTGAATTACGAATCGGTCTAAAGTAATAATTTATATTAAATTAGTATTTAAAAAAATAATTATTGGAATTGAACTAATTAAATTAGGAATGAATTTAGTTGGGTAAATTAAATTTTTAAAATTCTAATTGAAACAATTAGGTTTCATAGAGTTAATATTTTTTTTAATTCAACTTAAAATCGAAGCTTTGAATCGTGAATTTTCTAAGTCATGCCTTCAAAATATCTATATTCTTTAGCAAACTATTATTTAGTAGTGCTTGCAATTTAGTAAGGTATAAATGTGTTAGGATTAAAAGTGAAAAAATAATTTAATATTAGAGAATAAAATTTAAAAAACAAAGCCAATTTCATTAAAAAAATTTAAAAAAAAAAACTCAAGTTAGTTGGATAGTTAAATTAACTCGATTAACTTACAATCTGATATATGAAATAGAAATAATAACTACATGAAAAGAAAAGCAGAACAAATTACGAAACTTAAGGCCCAACAAATCAATGTCTATTAATAAAATTAAAAATTAATATATTTTTAAAGAGAATTTAAAAAAAAAACTTAAACCAGACTAATTTTTGAAACTAGTGGCTTGGGTCATCATATTAGAATTACTCCATAAAAGATAAACATGAAAAAATAACAAAGTAAAATTTTTAATTATAAAAAATTAAAAATTAAAACAATAAGGACTAAACATTTTACAAAAAATAAATGAAAGAAAATAATTAAAGTTTAAATGGAAAAAAAATAACAATAAAAAAATAAGGATTAAAATTGGATATTAGATTAAATAAAATATTAAAGGAAAAAATAAAGAAAAATAAATAAGTCAAAGGATAAAAAATATTAATTAAAAATAAAATCAAATATAAAATAAAATATTGAGAATAAATTGAAAAAACTCAAATAAATCAAGAAAATAAAAAAAAAATTGAAAAAGTACATGTGTAAAAGCCTATATTCCCCTAAATCAAGTGATTTAGCTTTGTTAATGAAAGGCAAATTTATCAATTCACCATGCAAGTATCCATTAGTTTGTTTTTTTTCAATTTAATTTAATTTAATTTTAATGTTAATTTCTGAATGAAATAATCCCTTGCAACGGTTAAATTAAGAGGACACGGCGCGAATAACTTTTCTTTTCTTCTTCTTCTTCTTTTGTTCTTCCATGAAAGTGAAAGCACCACCACCATTCAGGGCAAATCAACTCAAAACCCTACATGGAGCCTCTTCACGTCAAACTCTCCAGACCTGCATCGATGCCAGAATCGTTAAAACGGGTTTCGACCCCATCACGAGCCGCTTCAATTTCATGATCAAGGATCTTTCCGAAAGAGGGCAGTTATGTCAAGCACGCCAATTGCTTGATCAAATGCCTAACAGAAACTCATTCTCTATAGACATTATTATTTCTGGATACGTCAAATCGGGCAATCTTACAGTTGCTAGAAGAATTTTTGACGATACGGACGAACGCACTGTAGTCGCATGGACAACTATGATTGGTGCGTATTCGAAGAGTAATCGTTTTGGAGATGCGTTTAAGCTTTTTGCCGAGATGCATAGGTCCGGTTCTCAGCCTGATTATGTCACCTATATAACTCTTTTAACTGGGTGCAATGACCTCGAAGTGGCCAAAGAATTATATCAGGCTCATGCCCAGATTGTCAAACTTGGTCACCATCTGAACCATAGAGTTTGCAATACATTGCTTGATTCTTATTTTAAAACAGGTGGCCTAGATTCAGCTCGTCGGCTCTTTTTGGAAATGTGTGGATGGGATTCTGTTTCTTTTAATGTGATGATAACAGGGTATGCAAACAATGGGTTGAATGAAGAAGCGATTGAGCTTTTTGTGGAAATGCAAAATTTAGGTTTCAAGCCTTCCGATTTTACTTTTGCAGCAGTTATAAGTGCCAGTGTAGGGTTAGATGACACAGCATTTGGGCAACAAATCCATGGTTTTGTTGTGAAGACCAGTTTTATTAGGAATGTGTTTGTGGGGAATGCGTTCCTTGATTTTTACTCAAAACATGATTGTGTGAATGAAGTGAGGAAGCTTTTTAATGAGATGCCGGAGTTGGATGGTGTTTCTTACAACGTGATCATCACAGCATATGCTTGGGTCGGAAAAGTAAAAGAATCAATTGATCTTTTTCAGGAACTTCAGTTTACAACTTTTGATCGCAAGAATTTCCCTTTTCCAACCATGTTAAGCATAGCTGCAAGTTCATTAGATTTGCAAATGGGTCGGCAACTTCATGCCCAGGTCGTTGTTTCAATGGCTGATCCAGATTTTCGTGTTTCAAATTCTTTGGTTGACATGTATGCTAAGTGTGGCAAATTTGAGGAAGCTGACAGGATATTTTTGAGACTGAGCAGTAGAAGCACGGTTCCATGGACAGCCATGATTTCAGCTAATGTTCAGAGAGGACTCCATGAAAATGGCCTGAAACTGTTTTATGAGATGCGCAGAGCTAATGTAAGTGCTGACCAGGCTACTTTTGCCTGTGTCTTAAAAGCCTCTGCTAATCTGGCTTCAATTTTACTGGGGAAACAGTTACATTCTTGCGTAATCAGATCAGGTTTCATGAATGTTTATTCAGGATGTGCGCTGTTGGACATGTATGCAAACTGTGCCTCTATTAAAGATGCAATTAAAACTTTTGAAGAAATGTCAGAAAGGAACGTAGTTACTTGGAACGCTTTATTGTCGGCATATGCACAAAATGGAGATGGCAAGGGCACACTTAAATCTTTCGAAGAGATGATTATGTCAGGTTATCAACCTGATTCAGTTAGCTTCCTGTGCATTTTAACTGCTTGCAGCCACTGCAGATTAGTTGAAGAAGGATTGAAATACTTCAATGACATGACTGGTGTCTATAATCTAGCTCCTAAGAGAGAACACTACACGGCCATGGTCGATGCATTGTGTCGGAGTGGACGATTTGATGAAGCAGAGAAGCTCATGGGTCAGATGCCATTTGAACCGGATGAGATCGTGTGGACATCTGTTTTGAACTCGTGTAGGATTCATAAGAACTACGCGCTGGCTAGAAAAGCAGCTGGTCAACTTTTTAATATGAAGGTGCTTAGAGATGCTGCCCCTTATGTCACCATGTCCAATATCTTTGCAGAAGCTGGTCAATGGGACAGTGTAGTTAAAGTGAAGAAGGCAATGAGGGATCGAGGAGTCCGTAAGCTTCCCGCATATAGTTGGGTTGAAATTAAACATAAGGTCCATGTTTTTTCTGCAAATGATGACAAACACCCACAGCAGTTGGAAATCCTACGAAAGATTGAAATGTTGGCAGAGCAAATGGAAAAGGAAGGGTACGATCCTGATATCAGTTGTGCCCACCAGAACGTGGATAAAGAAAGCAAAATTGACTCTCTTAAATATCACAGTGAACGCTTAGCAATAGCATTCGCACTAATCAATACTCCAGAGGGATCACCAATCCTAGTGATGAAGAACTTGCGAGCTTGTACAGACTGCCATGCTGCGATCAAGGTGATCTCAAAAATCGTTGGAAGGGAAATTACAGTCAGGGATTCAAACAGGTTCCATCATTTTAGAGATGGGTCTTGCTCCTGCGGGGATTATTGGTGAATGCTGAGCGCGTTAACTTAGGGAGGCTCTACTTTCCTTTCTCCAAGATTGCACGAGCAATGTTATAGCTGAAGAGTGAACAGATTCTTCTGGAAGGTGCAACTCTTGGCAAAAAATCCATCTCTATCGCGTTGCTTTTTACCAATCCTTGCAGCCTCTTTTGAGAAAGAAGAAATGGATTATACATACATACGAACACAGGATTTGCTATCTATTACGTTGTATTGAAGAAAGTCAGCATTCAGAAAGGACCGACAACCTGAGCTGATGTCGTGACGACAACTGATGTTGCCGGCCTATTTTTTGGCAATCACAGGGCCACTAGGCCCAGGTGCACAATCGAGGGGAAATTGGGAACCGACCCCATTGAAACCCACCGAGTTTGCCAACCAAGAATCGGCCTTCCTGCATAATTGTGCTTGATGCTGCCTTCTCACTCACTCTCTTATCATGTAATGTTGTTAAACCAGAAAAACGCCAGCACGGGTTCGAACCTCGCCTTCTTTTACACTCACTCTCTTTTCATGGACTGGAAACATTGTTAATTCAATTGTATACAGAATTCTGTCATCCTTAACTCTCTATGCATTGTTCTCCACAGTAAAAAACCTAAAGAAAACCATTGAAGCAAGCAAGAATTTGACTGTGTTGCCATTTCCAAATCTTTAGGATACAATAAGCATTTCCATTGAATGCCCACATTAGATTTGAACACCAAAACTCTCCAGAAAAAACAAAAAAAAGATTCTTGCAGTGAATCTAAGATAAAAACATAAACAGTAGGAAAAGATTAGCATAAAACCCAGAAGAAAAAAATAACCCTAATCCTTCTTGTTAGCATTCTTCTTCTTGTTGTTGTTAACAAGCTCATCAGGCACAACCTTAAGCAACTTCCTATCCTTAGACTTAGCAATCTTCTTGAGAGTTTTAGGGTTAGTGATCTTCTGCAACTTAGTACCAGACCTCAATATATTCTCCTGCTTCCTCTTCTCTCTTTCTTCTCTCATCTTCCTCTTCTCCACCTTATTCTTCCTAATCTCCTCCTTCAACTCATTCTTCCTCTCTCTGTATGCTTTCTTTATCTCCTTCTCCTTCTGCCTCTCCTCGAAATTCGTGCCCCTCTTGCTCACTTGCTTCGCCGACGCTCTCTGTTTCCTCGGTTGCTTCCAGTTCCGTCCAGACACCTTCCCTGCGATGACCCCATCGTATGTTGGCTTTCCCACGGCTACCGGTTTGTCTGGATTATCCGTTGAAGGTATTGCCGATCGCTTTGCCGGTGGTGCGTCGATCTCCATCGATGCATCGGCGGTTGTGGCTTCGGTGGTGATTAGTTGAAGCGCTTCATGTTCGCGTTTACGCTTGTAGGTCTTGCCGCCGAAGCCTTCGTCAAGGAAGCGTAAGTCTATTGTGCAAGCCATGGCTGCTGTTTGTTTTTTTTTCTGAAACCCTAATGAGAAAATGTGGTGTGTTTTGGTTTTTATACTTTAGCCGGGGAGGTTACGGGTTTGGATATTTTATAAAACGGGGCGGATTCGGGTTTGGATATTTATGGGATCGGGTTGTCTGAAACGAATTCTTTATAAATTCGTTCCATTTCGGCCGGAATGACCGGAACATCTCGTACCAGTTCAAGAAATGAAACAAAACAGAATAATTTTCACCTCACTTAAAATCTCGGTCTCTTATTCCAGAAATTTCCAGACAAATTTCAGGCAGAACTTTCCAGTCTCCTTCCATATATACCGTTTCGGGCTTAAAGTTCGATTTCATTAACTAAACCACCTACGTATAAAAGCTCTTCTTCTCTCAAGTTTGAAGTCTGTACCAAAAACCAATCCCTAATTTCTCTTCCTCGCACAGTCTCATCTCAAGTTCCCAACCAAAACAATTACAATCAGCATCTTGTCTTTCACAACCTCCCCCTCCAATCTTCCCTCTTCTCTCTTGCTGTCTTGCATGCTGCACTGCCGCAACATCACCTTCCGCCTTCCATCCCTGGCTCTTGTCTGTTCTTTATAAGGTACAATCTTGGAACTTTGATCTAGTAATTGAAGCTTTCTTAAGGAGGTGTGTGCAAGAATTGATTTAGAGTGGTATTTCAGTTCATCTTAGAGTTGAAAGAAGTTCTTAGATGCAGTGTATTTTGATCATAAATGGCTTCTGTTACAAAGCTATCTGGAACCTTCTTTCTAGATGCATTGAACTTTCCAGTATCTTTATTCTAGCGTCTTGGAAGTTCAACAGTATTAAACTTTCTGCATAGACCATAAATACTCAGATCCTCAAGGTACGAGTGGTTTTAAATTTTTAATTCAATTTGAAAAATCTCTGCTCGTAATTCCATTCCCTTGTGCGGTCTTTGATCGGAACTTGAGCATATCTATATGTTCATCATAATGATTACCAGCACTATCACCATCACTGAAGTCACATTCCAACCACAGTTCGGATTCTATAGTCTCTAGGATTAGCAATCTAAGGTAAATTGGCTTGTTCATGAACTTTATGATCAAGTATAATTAACAATTGTATTGATAAAAGTGGTGGAATAACTATACTGTGGTTACATGTCTGGATGTTATTGCATAGCACGGTGGTTGAAGTCTTCAGTTTGAGATTATTAGTTCATGAAACTATCTTGAACCTTCTAAAATGGTATTGAAGGAGCGGGCAATTGAATTCCTCACTTCATCATTTCTTTCATTATTTTTTCTTCCTGATGAAGCGGGTGCTTACAAGACTCTGACCTATGTCCTTGTATTTGCAAGCCATGAGCTTACCAGTCAATTAAACAATCACACACACACACACACAGACAGAGAATACACTGTTTATACTTTATGATTGACTTGATTGGGCCAGTGATCTTGATTGGCATCTGTGATGTTCAAGTTCCATTTTACTTTAATAATCGCATTGATGTAATAGCTGAAATTAATATATATATATATATATATATATA
>Ga0307518_10000910_pt1 | contig 22059 bp, 19 predicted proteins | sample 25_EM_MG_FD_203889 | JGI IMG/M metagenome (GOLD analysis project Ga0307518, IMG submission 203889) | Populus trichocarpa ectomycorrhiza microbial communities from riparian zone in the Pacific Northwest, United States - 25_EM | ecosystem: Host-associated > Plants > Roots > Unclassified | place...
GGGTTTTTTTTTTTTTTTTTTGAGGGGGGGAGGCGCTCAAAGTGAGGATGCTTTATCCTGACGTAACTGCTAGCACAAAAAGTGGTTTCTAAGAAATTCTGCTGCCCATCTAGGATATAAAAATCTCTACAAGATATATCATCTAGCTAACAACATTGTTGGTAAGAAAGTATATTGTGTAAAATAATTTGTTCTTCTGGCTTGAGTGGGCTGCATGTATCAACTAGCATAAAAACATATTAAAGCATGAAATCACACATTAAAACATGTTTTCTGGCATTTCTAAATTGCTTCTTGTATTGAGCCTCATAAAGTTAATGACCAACTTGAACAGATTAAACTTCAATAAGATTAGTGACAGAAGAGTAAAACAGAATGGTTGATAAAAAACATTAACCTGTCTTTATCAGGTTTTAGGACATTTCATTTCCATTCTCTCTTCCACCTCACATCCCTCTATTTCTGTTATATATCTCCCTGGTTCTATGACCAACTATTAAAAAGCCTGGCTTGCTTGTTTTAAGTATTTTATATTATAAATCTTACTGTGAAAGGGACAAACTGTTTCCCATATTCAATGAATGATGATATGAAATATCCCATATTCTGCAATTATATAGCTCCTACATCTTTATGCGGAACTTAGTTTCAAAACATTTCATATCTAGTAGAAATTTGAGTAAACCACATTCTTGCTCTTATAGATTCATCAGTGTTCCACTGCTACGCCCACAGTTTAAAATTTCCCAAAGTTATCCCTGTGGTGCTAATAAGTTTAAGTTTTTACATTTTACAAAGTAAATAGCTAATAAAAAGCTGACTTTTATATTTTTATTTTATCTTTTCTTGCTTTTTCTCTGATTTTTTCCTCTCAAGTCTCCATATATATTATCATGTCACACAAAAACAGTTAAGAACATAGAAGAAACTTGAAAACCAAATTCAAAAAGTAGGCTATTTAATCCCCAAGTGTAACAATAGAGCTTTTAGAACTAGAAGGGTGACTTTAAAAAAATTTATATTGTCCGAGTAGAGTTAGAACATTGGTGAATCTATAATAACAAAAATAAAGTTCCCACTAAACATTTTTGTCTGGATTGACTAAGATAATGAGCTTGAAGTTTTTTAATTCAATTTATTCGATCAAGAAGCAATTAATCTTTTCTTTATCATATTAATATGAACCCAGAAAAATCAAAAACTGATATTAACCACAAAATTTCCTTAATCTGACTACTCTCCATTTTCATTTTGATTGATTTGAAAAAAAAAAATTCATACTGAGTAATTAGAGGGTAAACTTGAATTGTAAGGAAATATTACTAGAGCCTTAGAATCCCAAAATTGTGTTATTTGTCATCAAAATGATGAGTCTCACTGTGACCATTTTTACATCACCCATTTGCGAGGGACATGTGGTTCAGATTGTTCACCTATGGCGGTGGATTTCATTATAATCTCTTTTGTGGGTTTCATTAGGAGGAAAGATTGTAGTTTTGTATCATTTGTCTTCCTATGATGTACCTGGTAGGAAAGAAATGCTAGAATTTTTAAAACCAATACCCTTCAAGACAATTGTTGAGTGATAGGATAGTTTTCCTTTCTTCTTGGAGGTCCCATGCTTCAGGTTCCTCAGCTAATACCCACCAAGATTGGCTTCTCTTTTATGACATGTTTTTTGTTTCCATATTTCAGAGGATGACTTATTCGTTATCATGCTTTAGTATCTAGATTAAGCCAATTAATAAAATTTTCTTTTATCTAAAGATTCTAATCGTTCACTTAATCATACTCTGATAAATAATACAAGATCATATCAAATTCAAGCAGCAGACCCACTACAAATCCTAGTTAAAAGTGCAATTTAACAACCTTAGCTAACAAAAAGTAAAATCCATAGGCTTCACATCACTTGCCAGCTGAAAGCTGCATGATAATAGCTCATGGCACCATCAAGCATAGAAATGGATACAGGAAGGAAAATGAAACACACCTACCTGCTCCACATAAGTCATTTGAGGCTTTGTGCTCATGTCTATAAAAGTGATGATTCTAATTATAATACAGTTGAAGACCAATAACTCATCACACACAATGCATAAATGAGTATATTAAGAGTTCATTTGGTATGACTTATGAAAAATAACTTTTGATTTAGCAAATTTTAATGTAATTCAACTCATTTCTGCACAAGTTATGTATAACTTTTGATTTATACATAACTTGAGCAGAAATGAGTTGAATTACATGAAAATTTGCCAAAATATGACACAAAGTAACTTTTTTGAATAAGGAAAGTAGTTTAGTTAGAATCCATAAGTTAAAATATAAAAATTTTAACTTTCGATTAAAGCAAAGTTTGGGTTCAATTAGTAACAACTTTTTTGTTCAAGTCAACAGTTATTTCTAAGCAAATAAATTTATGACTTTCTTTGAGTCAAAAGTTTATGAACAACTTAAATCAATTGGAAAAGGTGATTTTGATTTCACTAAGAAAGTCATAAATTTATTTTGATTTCACTATCGGAACCTAAATCTAGTCAGTGATTTTGATTTCACTAAGAAATGTCACAAATGAAAAATATTCAGGAATAGCTCAGCCCAGCAATGAAAGCAAACATGAGTTCAGTATAATAGTGTATGATAGCGTTTCATGTTCATCAGCATGTAAGCTATCACTCCCCAAAATAACATATGATGGCACAAAACCTCTTTGTCAGTGATATAAAGTTTATAAGACTTCATCACTTGAAATAAGCAAAAGCAATATTTACTTTAAAAGAAACATCATAGATAAAATGAAAAGTCACATATGAGAACAAGAACTTGTATCTATGTCTGCCTGAAAGTAGCATACCTTGAGAAGTGCCAGCAAATGGGAATCAATATCCCAGTTTGAAAAGCAGCAATGTGATGAACCAACCAAGTTACTGGTTGCTTTATATGACAATAATCCTTCTGTTTGACCAATGATCAATGACCTACTTGCAGAGGCTGCTATAGAAGGATCTTCAATTGGACCACGCAAATTTATCAATTTCTGCATAACACTTGTCACTAAATAAGAACTAAGAATTATGGTTTGGCATGCTGCCAAAACAAATGCAATTGAAAATTTAGAACTGACCAAGAGCATCTTAAGTTGAGATTTAGCACTGTTAAGCATTGCTGACGTAACACTTGTAACTCTTCCAAGTGCAGAAAGTCCCCCTAGAGCAGAAAGAACAGAAAACTGGAAGAGAATGAAATTACCACTAGTTAGAACCATTGTAATTTAGGGAACAACCTGGGCCACTTAAACACACAAACTGGTAGCATACCTCATATCTAGAAACAACTTCATAAAATCGTAACCGATGAAGGACATAGGTTGCAAGAGAAGCAACATCATGCTGAGGTCTCTGTAGGACCAACTTCAACAATTGACTATAACCTTTGCTAGTACCAGATGGGATATTTTCATCTTCACGAGGCCACCAACCTAAAAATCCTTCACAGCCAATTGGATGCCTTGTTGCCTGCTCAACAACTCCAAGTGATAGTAAAATTATGGCGGAAGAATTCTGCACCTCATTAGAAAAAATATGTGCAAGCTGCTCCATTCCCCCACTACTGACGAAGTGAAAGCAGCTTTCTCTACCAGAGCACAATAAAAGAGCCAAGCTCAGACCCAGAATGACACTCTTGTTCTGATGATCAAGACACAAGATCACAAATGGACAAGATTTAGCAAAATGATAAGAGATAGAAAGATGCCTCATGTGTTTCTGCATGCAAGCAGACTGAGAGAGAGAGAGAGAGTATATGTTTTTTTGAATTAGATTCAATAAATAGATTCTTTAGAAGAATTTATTAAGCAAGCAGTAGCACAGTCACCTGTGAAAGCTGGCAAGCTCCAACATTTGTGGAGTTCCTTTCAAAAGAGAAATACTGGCTTAACATGTCCACCAGCTGTTTAGAAGTAGCCAAGTCAGCCTCCGACTCAAGAAATGTGCAGTCTGCCAAAAGTTCAGCCGATTCATCTCCTAAGACTTGTCCAAGCACTTGGAGAAGCTCATTTCTAGCCTCATTGATAACATGGTGAAACTCTTCAATGTTTTTGGATCCACACATTTTAATGTGCTTCTGATTTACTGTTTCACAACACAAATCACGGGTGACAAAGGAACAAACAGCTTTCACTACAGTAGTAAGAACTCTATGTACAGAATCACTAAGGTTCGGGAGCTCCAGCAACTTCAAAATCAGCTGCAAAAATTGCTTAACCTCAGCAGATATATGTGAAGCAGCAACAGGTAAAGATAATACATTCAGAGAGGATAGAGAATCCTCAACAGTACGATTAGTTGAATGTAATGCCAAAGGGAGATCCTCGAGCTTTCCCTCAGCAGAACTAACAAGATTAGTTAAAGAGCTATCATCAAATTCAATGCTGAACTGCCCCAGATCCTCAGCTGTGTTCCCATATATGACCAAACTTAGACTGCGATAGCTGCCCCTCACAACCAGATGGTTAGTTACAACAGCCTGCAGTAAATACATGCCGGGAAACTTAAGCTTAATCATAGCTTCCCTATTGAAAGTTAAAGAAAGAAGTGCAGGAAAAAAAAACAGGGGGGGAAAGGCATGATTAAGAAGAAATGATAATAACAAAAGAGTTGAATGAATGTAAAGCACACTATAATTGGGCAATCAAAAAATTGGGTGAATAAGCGGTGAAAATCAAAAGCTAACCACCTCAACTTCTAGCACATGTGATGACGAATGGGAATAGAGGAATGGCTGGCAGAGTCGTCTAAATCTTGTCTCCCCCTCACACTTAACAAACACCTCCAAAGCAAATGAAGGAGGTGACGTAGCCCTGCATGATACAACTACACTTTAGGATATGATTAAGAGAGATTATATGATATGTTCCATTTTAAGCTTCTGACTAATTCAAGCCATGCACCAATATGGCATATCTCTAAGCAAAATTCAGTACACAAACTTAGGGATGACAACTTTTTTTGCAGGTAACTTGTGCACCAATTTTCATCCAACCCCCAATAAATACATGATTAACAAAAACTTGTAGGATTTAGAATATGTTAGTAATTTAACAAAAAAACCCAAACCCAATATAGCATTTGATTCCACATGCCCACTATTTGAACCTCTGACCATGAGTGCCGACCAAATGCTATTCAATGAACAACTGTGAAACTTGCATTCAATTTTCATCACTATTATTATCTATCCTAATATCATTTTAAAATAAATCCATCTTTTCATCTTCTAGTAAAAATTATAGGTGATACAATACATACAGGATATATTCTTAAAGAATCCCAAGATGGAAATTGGAAAATTTAAAACAAAAAAGGGCACCACCTAAAGAAAGTACAAATACAATTTCTACCCTTCCGTGTAATTGCATGAAGCACAGTTTTATATTGCACTTGTGAAGGTAGTCGTAGCATCAGATAATGATGACACCGTGACTACCATGATTTGTAAACAAATTTCAGCAAACTCTTTCTACTTTATAAATTGACTAATTTCACCAAAAATGACAATCCTTACAGATTTCAACTTATAACATTGGCAAATGAGATTCGAATTACAAAACCCAACATGCATTATTGCTACTTATCTTAATAATTAATATAAAAAAAGGTCAAAAACCAACTGCACTAAGCATAGGCACAATATCAATACTATACTAAAGATTGTAATTTTATAGTGAAATTGAAGGGGGCGAATGAGGACATGAATGGATGGCATACCCCAGTACCGACACTGCTTGTGACGCAGAAGAAGCATTCTGTTCAAGAAACTCACACGCAGTAATCACAATTGGTTCGGCGAACAATACCTGCACACAAATTAATTCAAAATATGAATCCTCAGAAGAGAAGAGCATAGAATGAAGGTAATACGGTGAAGAAGAGGATGGATTGGTTAGTAAGTTACCTCGTCGACGTACTCATCCAGTTGAGGATGAACGAAAGTTTGAGAGAACAAGACGCTGGGTTCGGGTCGACCCATACTTTCTCTAGGAATGTTTTTTTAGGTGGTCAGGTTAGGGAAACCATTAATTCGTAGTTTAGAAATTTTAGGGTTTTTGAATTCAATGGTTTATGAGTCGCTCAAGGATTTTGATTTGATTTGCACAGGGAGGGGGAGAAGGGAGAGGGAGGTTTACTTTTTAGGGTCTCTGTGTGTGTTTTTTTTTCTTTTTTCTTTTTGGTTTGGTTATATAATAGATGAATTGACACGTCGTCGGCTTTAGATAGTTTCTTTAGAGCCCAGAGCAGACGCCGTGTCGTTTGTTAAACAATAAATGTATTCCCTGCAACGTAGAGTTGGCGGGGGCAGACCCATTTCAGTCCCCACGATGACAAGTCCTTGTACAGCTTGCTATTTCCGAAGCCGCCCACAGCGCCAGAACTTTACATTGTGCAGAAAACACAGATCAATTTTGTAGCAGTGACTTAATGAACAAGAAAGGGATGAAAGCATTCGCGTTGTTGCAGTAACATCAACAACTCTGGTGTTATAGAATCTGTATCTTCATTAATTCCTTGTTGCAGAGAAGCCACCCACTGTAGCTCAAATTCCTCTTGTTCCATAAACATAGGTATTTGCAGCACCAAACAAAATGCAATGAGATTTACCTTTCCTGCGTATTGTTCTTCGCCCAAAAAAAATAGAGATAAATTGATGCGAACCTAGTGAAATTTTAATTGAATTCACAGAACCAACATCTATGACCTATTTCCTTTAGACTTGAGATTGATAATTAAGCTTGACACAATAGACAATTTACTTCAATACACCAAGACTATAATAACATCTTTTATATAATGTTTTTGTATGGAGATAACAAGAAATATAAAATCACAACAAATATTAGTCAATTCTTTAAAAAGCGTAATTCAATCAAAAATCAAGTAAGAAAATCTATATTTTCTATGCTACAATATACGGCAACTTTACTAGTATTCCAATCTTAAAATGAAGTCTTACAAAAAAATATTTATATTCTTTGAAATAAAACTCTAAAATAATTTAACGGGCTCACATTATTAAAGTTGTTTCACTAAGATTTTAGTTTGATAGTTGGGATATATTTAATAATTCTTATTGTTAAGGGATAGTTTGTTTAGGTTGATCTATTATTTAGTTTGCTCATTGTCAGTGTGCTTATTTTTTGTTTTTCGGTTGCTTGTAAGGCTATTTAATAGCTAGCTCTTCTATTCAATAAATGTATTTATTATCTCTTGTGGTTTACCAAAAACAAACAGTTCTTATCATTTGGTATTAGAGCCCGAGAGACTTAAAAAACAGTAATTTTTTAATGTGTAGATGGCGATAAAAAGCAATTTTGTGCAACCGACGATTCCAAAGCTTGATGGTCAATATGATCATTGGGCAATGCTCAAAGAGAACTTCCTACGGTCTAAGGAATATTGGAGCTTGGTGGACCATGGGATCCCTGCAACAGCACAGGAAGTTGATCTCACTAAAGGACAAAGGAAGGCCAGTGAAGATCAGAAGCTAAAGGATTTAAAGGTTAAGAATTATCTATTTCAAGCGATTGATAGGTCAATCTTAGAGACTATCTTGAACAAAGATATAGCAAAGAGTATTTGAGATTCCTTGAAACAAAAGTACCAAGGAATAGCATGGGTTAAACGAGCACATCTACAAGCTCTTAGAAGGGACTTTGAAGTTCTTCAAATGAAAGAAGAAGAATCAGTGAAATGAGTACTTTGCTCGAACTCTCACCATAGTCAATATGATGAGAATTCATGGTGAGACCATTGGAGATGTTGTTGTAATTAAGAAGATATTACGATCCATGACTTCTAAATTTAACTATGTTGTCTGCTCAATTGAGGATTCAAATGACATTGACACCTTAACTAATCAGATGTAAAGTAGTCTTTTGGTGCATGAACAACGCATGAATGGCCTTGCGGTTGAAGAGCAAGCTTTAAAAGTGACTTATGAAGATCGTTCAAGAGGAGGAAGAGGACGAGGCTGTGGTGGATTTCATTGAGAGGAAGAGGGAGAGGCACACAAAGCTATGATAAGTCCATTGTGGAATGCTATTACTACCATAAGTTAGGACATTATTAATTTGAATGTCCAAGCAAAGAGAAGGAGGCTAATTTTACTGAAACTCAAAAGGAGATGCTTCTAATGACATACATGGATAACAATCAAGCAATAAGAGAGGATGTGTGGTTTCTTGACTCAGGTTGTAGCAATAATATGTGTGGTAAGAAGGAGTTATTCATTGATCTTAATGAAAGTTTCCAACAATCAATAAAGCTGGGAAATAACTCAAATATGGCCATGAAGGGAAAAGGCAACATGAGGTTCTAGTCAAATGGAATATCACAAACCATCACTGGAGTATTTCATATACCTGAGCTAAAGAACAACTTACTGAGTATTAGCCAGCTGCAAAAGAAGGGACTAGTAAAAATGTTCAACATGGAAGATGTAAAATTTATCATTATGAGAAGGGTTTAATTATGGAGACTGTAATGTCTTCCAACAAGATGTTTATATTGCCTACAATATTTTTGACAAATACATCAAGTTGTTTCAGCATAACCATAGAAGACACAACTCAATTATGACACTGTAAATATGGACATCTAAGCTTCAAAGGCTTAAAGACTCTCGAGCAGAAGAAAATGGTGAATTGTTTGTCACAACTTAATAGTCCTTCTGGGCTATATAAAGACTATCTAGTAGGAAAGCAACAAAGAGATCCATTCCCAAAGAAAAGCATTTGGAGGGCTTCTTAGATTCTTCAACTAGTACATACAAACATGTGGACCAATCATACCTATTTTAAACAACAAGAAAAGATATTTGATCATTCTTATTGATGATTATAGTCGCAAAACTTGAGTTTATTTCTTAGTAAAGAAGTCCCAAGCTCTTGATACTTTCAAAAGCTTTAAGAAACATGTAGAAAAAGAAACAAACTCATGTATAAAAACTTTACATACTGATCGTGGTGGTGAATTTACTTCTCAAGAATTTAATGCTTTCTGTGATGGGAATGGTATCAACAGACAATTGACAACTACATATACACCACAACAAAATTGAGTTGCAGAAAGAAAAAATAGAACCATAATAAATATGTTTCATAATATACTCTCTGAGAAAAAAAATTCCAAGAACTTTTTAGCCTGAAGCAATCAACTAGACTATACATATGTTAAATTGATGTCCAACACTTGCAATGAAAGATAAAACACCAGAAGAAGCTTGGAGTGGAGTTAAGCCATCAGTTGAATACTTTAGGGTCTTTGGATGTGTATCTCATGTCCACATGCCCGACAGTAAAAGAACAAAGCTTGATAATAAAAGTATAAGTTGTGTCCTGCTTGGCGTCAGTGAAGAATCAAAAGCATATAGAATGTATGATCCGGTTTCTCAAAAGATCATTGTGAGTAGAGATGTTGTATTTGAAGAAGATAAACACTGGAATTGGAATAAGAGACATAAAGAACAAATTGAAGTTGATTTAGAATGGGGAGACAACCAAGATGAAGATGTCATTGTTGAAGACAGTGAAGCAGGTATCAATAGAGAAACATAAGGAAAAATTGAAAGTTCTACTTTTGATGAGTCAACTGACAAAATTTCAGTTAATATACCTAACAAAAGAACCAGAAATCAACTTATCTAAATGACGGAATATGAAAGTAGAGATGGACTTTCTAGAGAAGAAAAAGACATAACCAATTTGGTCATGTTTGTAGTTGTTAATCCAATTTTTTTTAAGATGCCGTTAAGAGTAAAAAATGGAGACATGCTATGAATCTTGAATTAGAGGCAATAAAGAAGAATAACATATGGGAATTGACAGACTTACCCAATAGAGGAAATAAAATTAGAGTGAAATGGGTGTACAAAACAAAGCGTAATGAGAACGGGGAAGTAGACAAATACAAGGCAAGACTGGTGGCAAAGGGTTATGCTCAACAACATAGAGTTGATTACACTGAAGTGTTTACACATATGGCTCGTTTAGATACAATTTGATTGGTGATTGCACTTGTAGCTAAAAAAAGATGGAGTATTTATCAGTTGGATGTAAAATTAGCTTTCCTCTATGGTGAACTTAGTAAAGCAGTGTCCGTTTAACAACCTCGCGAATATGAAATCAAGGGTAGTGAGCAAAAGGTGTACAAACTAAAAAAGGCCTTCTATAGACTGAAACAAACTCAACAAGCTTGGTACAATCATATAGAGTCATATTTTGTGAAAGAAGGCTATGTAAGATGTCCTTATGAATACACTATGTTTATCAAGACAAATGCTGGAGGTAAAATTTTGATTATAAGCTTATATGTTGATGATCTCATATTTGCTGGCAATGATGAGTCAATGTTTGCTAAGTTCAAAAAATCCATGCTGGTTGAGTTTGATATGACTAATTTGGGGAAGATGAGGTATTTTCTTGGTATTGAGGTAATGCAAAAATATGATGGCATCTTTATTAATTAGAAGAAATATGTGATGGAAGTATTGGAAAGATTTGAAATGGATAAAATCAATTTTGTTTATAATCCTATTGTTCCTGGAGAAAAGCTTCAGAAAGATGAAGAAGGGGTGAAATTTGACATCACTTATTATAAACAGATCATATGAAGTCTTGTGTATTTAACTGTTACACGGCCAGATGTTATGTTTGTTGTGAGCCTTATTAACAGGTACATAGAGCCTCCTACGAAGATACACTTGCAGGCAACAAAAGAAAATCTTAAGATACTTAAAATGAACAATTGATTATGGAGTGTTTTACAAGAATGGAGGAAATGAAGATTTGGTTGCATACATAGATGGTGATTATGCAGGAGATTTGAATGATAGAAAAATTACTTTAGGATATGTATTTCTATTGAGCTCGGGTATAGTATCTTGGTCATTAAACAGTTTGGCTAAGAAGGATTTTGGAGACGTTTGGTCATACTCAAAGAAACTCTACAACAATCTATTATGACAATAGTTCAGAAATCAAGCTTGCTAAAAATCCTGTGATGCATGGATGCAACAAACATGTCGATGTGTGTTTCCATTTTCTTCTTGAACTCATATAAGACGGGATTGTGCAATTAGTTTACTACAATACTTAGGAACAAGTTGCAGATGTGATGACAAAGCCTTTGAAGTTGGATGCTTTTGGAAAGTTGTGAAACAAACTTACTGGGAATGTGTTCACTACAGAATGTAAATTGATTGCTGGTAGCAATTATTTTAACAAAAGATGTTATTTCACTAAGATTTCGGTTTGATAGTTAGGATATATTCAATAATTCCTATTATTAAGGGATAGTTTGTTTAGGTTAATCTATTCTTTAGTTTGCTCACTGTCGGTGTGCTTGTTTTTTGTTTTTCAGTTGCTTGTAAGGCTATTTAATAATCAACTCTTCTATTCAATAAATCTCTCTTGTGGTTTACCAAAAACAAACAGTTCTTATCACACATGGTGCAATTTAAAATTAGGCTCTAAATAACCCAAAAACTAACTAAATAACATGAAAATAATAAAATAATTTTTTTGAAATTTTATCATATGGTGCCGCAACTAATAGCTAAAAAATACAAGAGAAATAATTATTTTGATGTAAAATCCCTTCATACCGTCGTTTCTTTTTGAAAAATAGACTAAGAAATTTTCCAGTTCCAATAATCCTAGTTTGTCGCCACCTTAGTGTCCATGGTAGAGTAGGGTTTTCCTTTTAATTAAATCTGCTTAATAGATTAGGCTTTCTTTTCCCAGATAATTCATGATTACTTTGTTGGATTAGGATGCTGAAATTACTCCCTTGATCGAAACACATGATCCTCAAGCCCATCTTGAATATGAATCAAACTTATCAAGGTTTGTTCTTCTTAGATTGTTGCCTTTTTGTAGTTCACCTTAGGTCATGTGTATTGTAAAATCTCATTAAAAGTAGCACTAACTTCATATTCACCTGAAAGATCCACTTTATAATCGTTGTCATTGATCTTCTTAATGATCTCAAAAGGATCATATTCTCTTTGCATCAACTTAGATCTCATTTGCTTATGAAACCTCTCTTTTCGAATACATACTCAAACCTAATCTTCTGATTCAAATCTCACAAATTTCCTTCCATTATTTGTTTTATATGCATATTGCTCATTCTTCTTCTTTATATGTTGTTGTACCGTAGCATGCAAATTTTTCACCACTCATGTTTTTTTATTACCATCAAGACAAACTTTTTCATCAACAGGTAAATGAATCAAATCTAATGGTGTCAAAGGATTAAAACCGTAAACAGTCTCAAATGGTGAAAAATTAGTAGTAGAATGCACATTATGATTATATATAAATTCAATAAATGACAAACAATCTTCCCAATTTTTCAAGTTCTGTTAGATAATAGATCTTAACAATTGAGTTAAAGTCTTAATCACTACTTTAGTTTGTCCATTACTTTGTGGATAACAAGTAGTAGAAAACCACAACTTAGTATTCATTTTTCTCTGTAATATCTTCCAAAAAAAACTTCAAAATTTAACATTTCAATCTGACAAATTGCTTATATGAACACTATATAGTCAAACAATTTCCTTAAAGAAAATATATGTTATGTTTATAGCATCTTCAATTTTATTACAAGATATAAAATGAGTCATCTTAGAAAATCTATCAACAACAACAAAAATCGAATCCCTTCCTTTCTTTGACCTAGGCAACCCTAAAACAAATTCATAGAAATAACAACTCAATGTTCCTTAGGTACAAGTAAAGGTATATATAAATCATGAGGCATAATCCTAAACTTAGCATGCTTACATGTAATGTATCTATCACATATTCTTTACACATTTCTTTTTATATTAAGCCAATAAAAATATTCATACAATACGTCTAAAGTTTTAGCAATTCTAAAGTGCTCCATTAATCCCCCTCCATGAGATTTTCTTACAAGCAATTCACGTATAAAACAATTACACACACATAATTTATTTTCCTTAAACAAAATCCTTCATCCCTAAAAAATTTCTATTTGGCCAAAACTTCATATGCCTTATATATGGTGCAAAATTCAACATCATCATGATATAACTACTTTATATACTTAAATCCCAATAATTTAGTATTAAGAATATTAAGAAGAACATACATTCACGATAAAGCATCAACAACCACATTCTTCTTACCTTGCTTGTATTTAATCATATATGGGACTCAATGAATTCAATCCACTTGACATGTCGTCGATTCAACTTCTCTTAGCTTTTCAAGTGCCTTAAAGACTAATGATCGATGTGGATCACAAACTCTCGTAGCCAAATATAATGTTGCCAAGTTTTCAAAGACATTACTAATGTATACAACTCTTTGTCATAACTTGGATAATTAAGAGTGCACCATTAAGTTTCTCACTAAAATAAATGATAGGTTTTTTCTCCTGTGTCAAAACAACTCCAATACTTATTCTCAAATCATCACATTCAATCTCAAAAGCTTTATCGAAATCAGGTAATGATAACAAAGGTGTCATAACTAATTTTGCTTTCAATAAGTTAAAAACATTCTCTTATTCGTCACCCCATTTGAATCCTACTGATTTCTTAACTATATCAGTCAATGGTGTAGCTAGTGTACTAAAGTCTTTAACAAACATGCAATAAAAACTAGCTAAACTATGAAAACTTCTAACTTATGTAATTGATTTAGGTGTAGGTCATTCTTGTATAACCTTAATCTTGCTTCATCCATTTTTATGCCCTTTACACTAACAACATATCCAAGAAACACAATTTTATCCATATAAAAGTCATATTTTTTTAGATTAGCATACAAAGACTCATTTCTAAGCACATCAAGAACTTGTCTCAAATGTCTTATATATTCATCTAATCATTTACTATAGATCAATATATCATCAAAATATACTACAATAAACTTACCAATGAAGGCACACAAAATATGATTCATTAATATCATAAAAGTATTGTATTAGTAAGTCTAAATGATATGACTAACCACTCATTTAAACCATATTTAATTTTAAAAGTAGTTTTTCATTCATCGTCTTCTCTCATCCTAATTTTTTATAACCACTTTTTAAATAAATTTTAGAGAATAGGACAGAACTATGTAAATCATCTAACATATCATCTAATTTATAGGTAGGATGTCGATACTTTACAGTGATATTATTGATTGCTCTACAATCAACACACATACGCCAAGTATTATCCTTCTTTAGTACTATAAATATTAGAATTGCACCTAGGCTTATACTTTCTCTAATGTACCCTTTAGATATCAACGTATCCACTTGTTTTTAGAGTTTTTTAGTCTCTTTTAGGTTACTCATATAAGCTAGTTGATTAGGTATAGATGCTCCTGCAACAAAATCAATTTAATGCTCAATTCCCTTAATTGGTGGCAATCCACTTGGAATTTCACCTTAAAAGATATCATTAAATTCTTGTAAAAAATATTTAGCAACATTAGAAACACAAGATTTCAAGTTATCAGAGTAAAATTATAGGCATTTTAGAAAATAAAATATGTTTAATATCATCAGATTTTGCAAAGAAATTAAGGTGTTTTCCAAAAAAAATTACACTCTCTTCTTTTCTCACCCTTTCTTTCTTCTCTCCATACTCGACTTCTACCCTTTTTCTCTTATTTTGGCCGAAACTTTCTTCCCTTATCTTAGTGGCCGAAACTTTGCCCTTTTATTTTCTAACTCATAGTTCGTATTATTTTCACTCTTCCTCGCAATCTCACCATGACACCATCCAATGAATTACACTAGGTTTCTATGTATTAAATGACTGATAATCTTTACTTTATTGATGAAGATTTTGTCAATTTATAGATTCTGAAAGAAATATCTTCACAATAATGAGACTAGCTAGCTAGATCAATCAATATCCCCTTGTAAACATGTTCAGATCCTTTTCAGCCTAGCCTCATATGATCAAAAAAGTTATTGGTAGCCACAACTAATTCTTGGTAAGGAAATATTTTTGACAAAGATCAATCCAATTTCAAGATTCGTAAAGGCATTTGCAATTGTTCCTTTTGCATCAACATTTCTTGGTGCATTCTTGGCTCTCCTCCATCTAACCACAAAATAATTAGATGCTACATCAAACATCAAAATGGAGAAACCAATAATTCCAGCCACTATTATAATCGTCTCTCTCGTTGCTTCTTTCTTACTAACAAGTTTTCTACTGGAATCCTAAGACGAGTTGAATTGCCACGAGTTAATAATATTTTATTGAATGCTCAGACCTGTTATAGCTGAGAATCCAATTATAACCCACTCCAGAAGAACTTCTATGAAATCAATATTATAAGAGAAAGTCGAGTTACTCATAAAAATTAAACCATTTTTATGTGTCCAGAACACATTAAGATTTCTAAAGCAAGCTTTATAAGTTATTTAAGCATCCACTGACTTTCCACTAATATCATTTTCTAGATAAGGCTTTTTAAGTTAACCAAACATCTGCTACTTTTCCACTAGTAACATTCCAAATGAAAGATTTTGTCGAAACAATCAAGCCTTTGTTGATCCCAATATGCTCTACCGGTGGATCTTAAGAATTCAGAAAGGTATCAAACTCCACTGTAACAATGGGGTTAAATGAGTATTCAAGTCTACGAGTGTCTAAGTTGAAGAGTTCCTCAAACGCCAATATTTGTGATGATGTTCCAAAATTCAATATGCTTAGGAATTAGGTTTTTAAGTGTTTGGACAATGCATGATCACATGTTCATATCAATATTCTCTTCTCCAGAGCTCAAGAAGCAGATGATTGGTGGTAGAAGGCCCATCACTTGCAAAACAGTTCGTTTTGGTAGGTTTTAAAGACCCTTAGATGATAAAATAAATGACTTTTAAGTAAATGGATTGTAATAAATGAGAGAATAAGCTTTAAATTCCAAGAACAAGAATGTTTGTTCTTATTTTAGTATGATAAATGCTCTAAAATTTAAAAGTATTAATACTTAAAGAATAAAAATTATGAACCATTTACTTGGTTGGTTCAGGGGTATTTATAACCCCTAAACCTTGTCATGTTATTGGAATGAAGGGGTTAGAGAGTCATTTTCTCTTGATAGAATTGATGATGGATAAATATCTCTTACACAACATTAAATTAGAGACAAATATCTCTTACACCATATTAATAACGATGAAAATATGGTAGGTTTTTAGAAGACTTTTATACATTAAGAGGTGTGGAGAGTTGAATATCCTTGATATTAACATTTTATGTTCAAAATCATAAGAATAAACAAACAAAGTCTTATGATCCAACATAAGATCTATAATGATCGCCAGACCCATACCCACCTAGGCTTAGCACGATGCCAAGCCCTCAAGCATTGGGTCTAACAGTTTATTGGACCCATTTTCACTTGTGCTCAACACGTAACTGAACTAAAGGATGTTGGGTCTGCATCTCGTCAAACCCTTGTCTATTTGGACTTAGCGAGTAGCTGAACCTAATGATATTAGGTCTGGTAGTTCAGTAGACACATGTTTATTTAGGCTTAGTGTGTAGCTAAACCCAAGAATATTCGATCTGACAGCTTGCTAGACTTATGTATAATTAGGCTCAGCACGTAGATAAAACCAAGGATGTTGGGTTTGGAAGCTCGGCAAACCCATGTCCATTTGGGTTCATCGTTTAGCTAAACTCAAGGATATTGGATCTGACAGCTCACCAGACCCATGTATGTTTAGGCTAAGCAGGTAGCTGAACCTACGGATATCAGGTTTGGCAGCTTGTCAGACCCATGTTTGTTTAGGCTTGATGCATAGCTGAATATAAGGATGTTAGGTTTAGCAACTCGGTAGACCTATACCCACTTAGGCTATGCTCTTAACCACGCCTAAAAGGCATTGAGCCTAAAAACGAGCTAGATCTATATCATATAGGCTTAGCATTCTGCTAAGCTCGAGTATTTTAGTTATGATTGTAAGCCTCACTAACATATCATTGAGTTATCACCATGGCTTTTGGCCTTTTAAACAAGGACTTAGGCTAAAAATTAATTTTTAAAAAATATATTGATTCATCAGTAACCTTTCAAGTCTTTGTGTATTATATACACAAAGACTTGAAAGGTTGTCAGCTTTAATGAGAGATTATTTACCTTCCATATGAGATACATTGTCCCAAGTAGAATTGTTGAGATTCTTATGGCCAAATGGTTTGTCCTTATTGAAAAAGAGTCTCTTAGAAAACAAAACGGCAACGTGTAATCAATACAGTAATTGAGTTGGTTTTTAGAGATTTATGGAATCATTATGTTTATTTATCCAACAGTGAGGATGAAAAGTTATTTCTCTTATAACCTTAGTTGTTATCGCTTCCATTCTTTTATTTTACTTTTACTCTTGTAATTTCTCTGTAAAAAACAAATTGTTGAAGAAGCTTTAAGTGGGATTTGTTATGTCAAGAAGAAGCTTTGTTATTTTAGGTATTCTCCACCTTAAACTTATTTCTTATTTCTTCTTTCTTCTTATTAGAAAAAATAGACTCTGAAAGAGTTAGATCCAACCCAGGAGTAAGGATGTTGTTTCCTCCGGTATGAGTTTAGCTTCTAACCAAAAACTAGAGAAAATAGTATAGGACAAAGGTCCATTAAACTAAGCCTTAAGACTAGAGGGGGTTGAACTCCAACATCCACTAGAAAGGGAAAGGTAGTTCCCAACACTAGATAAGTCCTTCCCCTGATACCTTTAGGGAACCCCATCGAAGAGAGAGGCTACCTCAAACCCTTGAGGACAATACACCTAACACCCTAACCATATATGAGGTGGCCTTTATAAATGGTTTGTAGCCAGAAGAGTATATAGCTAAACTGCCTTTCAGAGCTAAAAGAATTAGTCAACCGACCTTAGTCATTGCCCCTAGGGTACCATGAAATCATTACCCCTGTATGTAGAGGAGCATACAATGGAGCTTGAGTTACTCATGCTAAAATGTGATATTGTTAAGCCTAGAGAGCAAATAATAACTTGATACTTGGGTGGGTTAAAGGAAGAGATTTTTAATATGGTTTGGTTGTAGCCTTATTAGACTTTCAATTATATGAGAAAACTTGTTTTGAATGAGAAAACTTGTTTTGAATATGAAAAGGCAACAGAAGAAGGTTATAAATATTGGATGGAAATCAGCATATAAGGAGGGTTCTTTGAAATTTCTAATGTGGTTCGATTGCAACCTTATTGAACTTTTAATAATGTGAGAAAACTTGTTTTAAATATGGAAAAATAGCATAAGAAGGTTAGAAATACTGGATGGAAATTAGCATATAAGAAGGGTTCTTCCAATCAGGGTAGTACTGCATTCTCCAATGGAGTTTTGACAGCAAAACCTTCTATTTTTATGGCTCCTAATAAAGGTAATGTAGGAGATGGTTCTTCAAACTTTAATTCAAAGAAGTGTTTCAAGTGTCAAGGATATGGATATAATGCTTCTGATTGTCTAAACCATAAAATTATTGTTATTATAGAGGGAGAGACTATTCATGAAGAAGACTTATTGAATGAACCAGATCAAGAAAGTGAAGTGACTTATGTTGATTAAGGTGAATTATTTATCGTTCAGAGAAGTTTGGGTGTTGTTCATGATACGAGTGAAGATTAGGTTCGTTGCAGCATTTTCTTCACCTGTTTTAATGCAAATATGAAAGTTTATGATATAATCATTGATAGTAATGCTTGCGTCAATATTATATCTATTGATATAGGGAACATGTACCACCCCAACTTTATCATACACAATTTAAATCTAATTGGGAACAACATAATGAGACAACAGTCTATACATTCCATGATGAGTTGAGAATTTTTTTAGTAGAATAAGTTCAACAGAAATTTCAGCAAAGTTTCTCTTGAAATAAAATGTCCCTAGTTATCTACTAATTATAGATCATAATCACAATCATTAATCATAACATATATATAACCAATATAAACATCTCTTTGAGTCACTTTTCTGAATTCACTATCGTATTTAATGCATACTCATCCATACATTTCATCACAATTTAATAAGAATTGCATAGATAAAGGAGTTTAAGTTTAATAACTTAATATACCTAACAAAAGTGATCAAATAGAGTAAAACATTTAATTTACATACATTTACATTAAACTCTAGAGATCAGTACAGGTTTGGTATAGATTTAGTCTCGTGCATTATTAATGATGCAAAATTCTTGCATAATTACTTTGTCAATGACAATTCCTTGGATAACTAGCTAAATTCGATTGATAAAATTACATTATTGCGAGAGTAAATAGCTTCTTTCAGAGACAAATTTGTTGTGGGTAGTAAAGAGAATTTATCTTATAGTTTGAAATGTATTACAACTAGATAATCCAAACAACTAAGAAATGTTTAGACTCAGGTTTTACTAGGTTGCTTCTCCACCGTTAAAGCCATCTAATACACCTCTGACACTGTCCACAAAGACCGAAGACATAATACATTCTAAATGCAAACCACTGAGGTACCGCGCCACCAACTGCTCCTCTGTTTCTGCCTAATCATTCCTTGAAACCAATTGGTAAAACTCATCAATGTAGTCATGGATAAATTTACCTCATTGTTTCAGCATGTGGAACCTCTGATATAAAGTTTGTGATAAGCCAAAAGGGAGAAAGTGTTCTCTTATCTTTTTCTTCATCTTGTCCTAGTCATTGATTCTAGCTTTCCCTTGTCTCTCCCTTGTCTTCTTCAACTGCTCCCACCAAGTAGATGCCCTACTCTTTAATCTAATCACAACCAACTTCACTCGTGGATGTTCAGGCACATCCATGTATTCAAAAATCCGTTCAATCTCATTCAACCAGTCAATGAATTCTTTTGCTAGTAAAGTCTCTGAAAACTCAGGAATTTTGATACGAAATTCAAAATCCCCACTTTTGTTCTCTTCTCGCTCAAAGGGTGGTCTCCTCTAAATCCGTCTCAGATTTTCAGTGCTGGTCAGGGACTCATGATCACTCTCTTGGTCATGGTCACATTGTCACTAGTCTTGCAGGTCCCTCTCCTCCAACCTATAGTTTAATTCTGCGATTTGCCTTTGCATGTCTTCGATGACGAGCTCCTAGATGTTTCTCTCTTGTAAGGGGGCTCTTTATTCCTTTTTTGACCACGCCCTATTCCACGACCTCTTTCCACCATGATTTGTTAGCGTACACAGCAGCAAACAAATTCTCTTCCAAAAGATTGCAGCACACAACTTGCAATAAACCTGGGATCGTTGGGCTCTAATACCAACTGATGCAGGCAGAAACTAAAGATAGCAATAAAGAAAAAAACACATAAATTTTAATAAGCAAAAGGAGTTGCAGATGTGAACTCAAGTTCACAAGTTTTTATTCTCTCCAATAATAATCCTCCAAAAGGACTTAGATTTTGGTCTCATAATCTAAATCACAGGTTTAACAAGTTAACCTGGAGTTAACTTGAGTTTTTTTTTTAATTATTTTTTATTTTATATTTCAATATTATCTGGTTGGAAATTAAACTTTATATTTTTTTTATTTGTATTATATAAAGTTATTATAATCTCATAATTCGAGTTATGAATTTAACAGGTTAATTAAAGTTAATTAGGTAGGTTTTCTTTTCATTTAATTTCTTTTTCAATTTTATTTTTTAATATTAAATTGATTATGAATTAACCTCTATAATTTATTTTAATTTGCTTCTTATAGAGTTATCACAGTCTCATAATCCTAAGTGTAAATTTATAAGAATAATTTGAATTAATCCAATATGTCAATATTAATTATTTAAAAAAAATATTATTCAATATACATGCATGTTACATAAGCTATAAATATCTAAGGCCATGAGAGGAATCCTATCATTTTAAAACATGTTCATATTTTTATGGAGTTTTACCAATTAGACATATTCGAAAGGAAACACCCCTTAATTAGCCTTATCGAAGCTGGCCCTTGAGGGTTTTCTGAACCCTCCAGCCTTGTTATCAGTTTCGTAGACATCAAACTCTCTCAAGAGAGAATAAATCAAGATCGTTGTCAACTGGATAGCGGGAGTTACTGCTAAGTGAAAGTTAACTTCCCAGGTGGATTCACTGATAAAAATGGCTCACAACAGGGACACAATTCTAAGGGGCGACGTTTAAATCAGTAACGTGGCAGACACCATCTCTGCAGTGGCAACTTGCAACGGATCTTCACTTGGATGTAACAGGATTAGAAATAAGTACAAAGATGAAACACACGCCCTGCTAGGTGCAAGTCATGAAATAGCCATGCCAAGGGTGGAAGATTGATTTGCAAATGAGTTTGTTGAACTCTTTGCCTAGGGCGGTGGATCGATAAGTGATGTGTGGATTCCTAGGAAAAGCATCCACAAACACTAAGGAATCCCTGATCACTGGAGCGCTGTAATTGAACGTGCCAGCATGATAATTTTTCACATTGCCTCTGTCTAGCTCTTCAATATTTTATGAATAATGGCTATAGTAAAATTTTCTACTTCAACCACTCACTCCCACCAGTAATGAGCAAAAACCTTTGATAAACCTAACAAACCCAATACTAAAAGCTTTGCAACTTTTACTCCTCAGTCTCTGGGCAATGGGGACTTGAGATTTCCACTTCAACCACTCATTCCCACCAAAAATGGACAAAATTTTACAAAACCAATAAAACTAATGCTATAAAAATTGCAACTTCTACTCGACTTCCACCCCTCAATCTCCATTTATCGAATACAAAGGGTGAAACACGAGTCCATGAAAAATGCAAAATAAAAATGTAAGAATTAACAATTATTAACATTAAAATTGCAAGATAGCAAGCTAGTATGAAACAAATGTTCTAGGGATACTGGTGCAAAGACAAACAGGCCCGAATTACAGAAGCTTGTTTAGCTACATGTTAGCACGGAATAAGGAAATCGATACCAATTGACTGTCCCAGTGATGAAATTACCATGAGGAATTCAGTGACGAATCAACTCCAGGACTATGATTTG
>Ga0307518_10000911_pt1 | contig 22053 bp, 30 predicted proteins | sample 25_EM_MG_FD_203889 | JGI IMG/M metagenome (GOLD analysis project Ga0307518, IMG submission 203889) | Populus trichocarpa ectomycorrhiza microbial communities from riparian zone in the Pacific Northwest, United States - 25_EM | ecosystem: Host-associated > Plants > Roots > Unclassified | place...
ATGACAAAGATAATACTGTATGATATTTCCCTTTTTTGTTAAACAAAGGTGCAAATAAAAGAGTATCTCTTTCTTCTATTTTTTTACAATGTTTTGTCACAAAACATTGAAAAATGCTTGCAGTGTTGACTGGGCGATTTTATTAACCTTTTGGGTCTGACAGGTCTGACCATAGTCTATGACAACACTGGATTGCAGCGTGCGGAGGCTTCATCTGTGGTCTTCGTCGTCGCGCCAAGGCTCTCCCGGCATCTTAAACTCGAAGGTAAGTTTATCTAACCTTCTTATTCGCCTTTCAGGTCTCCGAGTCGACCGTGTCGCGTTAACGCGTCCAAGGTAGGCGTTTCCGCCATTTCGCGTTCGACTGACGTTTATAGTTGCGATCTTGATGCGACCGCGTCGACGCCTGGGTCTATAGACTCCATAGGCTCGGTTCGGGGGGTTCCCGAGTGGCTGCGTCGCGTATGCACGCTCTATGTAAGTCGTTTCACCGTTCCATGCTTGGCTGACGTTTATTCGCTCGATCTTGAGCCTTCCGCGTCGCCGTCGACGCCTGACGAGTCCGTTCGGATGCCTTTCGTGTTGGACGGGTGGCCTTGACGATGCAGGTGAGTTTTCTTGCGATTTCTGGTGTAGGCACACGTGCTGACTCTCTGTAGACAGCCGTGCACCTTCGACTCGCTGTGAGTCGACGTTGCCGCCGCTTTCCGCGTCTTCACCGTCACCATCGCCGTCACAAGCCCTCTCGCTCTCGACAATTGGCGCAATCGCCTCGACTCCACTCTCGACTCGTCCAAAGACAATCTGTCGTGTCGGGACCGCGATTGGCGTGTTCAACGGTACGCACACGGCTCCTCCACCTATGCTAACCTTTCTCCATCGTCCAGGAAGCTCGGGCGTCGCGATATTGCGCCCGTTAGGTGAGTTTCGCGTCTCTGACTCTTTTGTGCGCGTTCTAACGTTCTTCGTCGCGTTTTCAGTTGTTTCCGTCGCGTTTCCAACGCAGTGCGTGTCCGTATGCACGCTCGATGCATCCGTGTGGCTCCCGCTGCCGTTTGGCACGTCTGGAGTCCGTTTCGCGGTCTCCATAGGTGAGTCTTCCATTTTCGACTCGTTTCGGCTCGTTCTGACAATTTCCGCTTCATCTACAGTGGTTAACGCGTCCGTTTCGACGCTTGGCACGTCCGTGTGCCCACTCGATGCCTCCGCATGGTTTCCAAAGCCGTTTGGCTTGTCGGAGTGCTGTCTCTCAGCCTGCATAGGTGAGTCTGGTGGTTTCTTCGGCTTTCGAGGTGTTCTAATGTTCTGGGTCGCGTTTGCAGTGCTATTCGCGTGCGTTTCATCGCATGGGACATCTCCGTGCCCAGTCGACGCGTCCGACTGGCTCCCAACGCCATCCGTCGCGTTTACGATGCGATTCGTGCCTCCAGCTCCCAGGTACGTCCCTGCTCCCTCACAGTTGCTCATACCATCCGTTTCAGCTCTGTACGACGTGCCCATCACGTCCGTCGACCCTGTCGACGCGTCTGCCTGGCAGCTCGACGCATCCGCTCGGTTTCCACAGCCATTCGCGTCACCTGCACGCGAACTCGTGCTTCCAAGGTGCACACGTGGTATACCACCGCTATCTGGGCTCTCCGACTCGATCGACGCGATTACGAGTGTCTCTGACTCGTTCGGGGTGTCCGCCATGCATAATTGCTGGCAACATTCGACTGGCGTTCGGACGACCACTCCTGGCTCATCAATGCTTGCACGCTGGCTTGTACCACCTCTGCAGCCTCTCAACTCGACTCTTGCGGTGTCCTCGGCCTTCCTCGACTCGCTTGGACCATCCATCAACTCGGGCAGCACGGTTGACACGCTCAACGCTGCGATTGATTCATCTGCATGCCCACTCGAGTTCCTCATCTCGCCGCTCGCATATCCTGTCCACTCCCCCTCGAGCGGTACTCCATATGTGTTAGGTATGTTGCTGTTCGCGTTTTCATTGCGCTGACGGCCTTCTTTGCAGCATAGATTCGTTTGTTGGAGTCGCGATTGACTGTCGCGCTCCGTTTCATTGCCCTCGCTGACTCCTTGGACCCTCTCCGCCGGTTCTCCGCCCAGCGCAGCCGTTCCGTCGACGTCCGCATCCGTTTTGTGTGGTTTGGCCGTTCCGACCATTTCGAGTGTTCCGCTCGTGTGCTCTGCCGTCATGGCACTATCCGCCGCCTCCTGCTCACACGCACATGGCTCATCCTCAATGGGTAGCCTTTGTGGTGTCGCTTGCAGCGAGTTTTGTGGTCGGTCTTGCGTTTCGTGTGGCGCGCTTTCGAGTACGACAGCTGTTGTCTCTGTGCACTTAGTGCTAGTGCCCTTCGACGAAGCCTCAGCTTTCGTGCGTGGGTCTTCGCGTCCGACGTTTCCGTCGCCGACGTCTTCGATGCCTCGAGTGAGGTCTTTGGTAGGTGGGTCTTCCCAATCTGCGCCAGTGGCTGCATTTTCGCTCGTAGGAGCTTTCGCTGATGGATCATGTTTGACTTCATTTGCACAGGTCGCGAGTTTCTTCGCGCGGGGGTCCGCAATGGGTTCACGGTCGCAGAAACGTTTTGCGAGGTATTTAAATACTTGATGCGCAGTATTTCGGCGAAGTCGGATGTAGATAGAGATAGGGATTGTGTCATGGAGTACTTCGTGCAATAGAGCATTACACCCTTCCCAATCTTCGTCCGGTTCGCCAGCTAGGACATTTAGCCAACCTTTCATGGCTGCGTGCTCGAGTAACTTCGCGCGGTAAAATTTCCAATTTTGTCCGTCTTCTGCGAGTGCGGGAACTTTGACCATTTCACTTGTTTTCCAGTGGGTTCCTTTTCTCCTGGTATTCCTTTCCTCCTGGCTAGGCAGAGCCAGGGCTCATAACCTATAGAAAGGTGGTGGTCTGCACAGGGAAGGTCTAGCCTAAAGAGAAGGGAGAAGGAGAGCTGTAGATAACCTCAGTATGCTGGCAAGCTACTGAGGGAACTATGGTACTAGGAACTCTACTCTAGTGCGATGCATGCTTATATAAGTAGGTAAACATACCACAACAGTTCTGTTTATCTCCAACATGGTTGTGACAACGAGTTCTGCTATGTCAACGCAGCAGATGGTGGAGCTCATGTTCCACTCAATTTTGCCTGTTTGGACTGCTGGGTGGCTGCCATGGTAGTCGTTCATTACAATACTACTTTCCTTTATTTCTCTGACTACAATGGCACAGCTCAAAGGGTCGGAATATGCCACACTTGACATGCCTCCAAACCACTACTTGTTTGACAGTGTGAAACCAGAATCACTTGGAAAGAAGTCGCTCCTTGTTGAAAGGCAAAATCGATTAGAGCAGGCGAAGACTGCTGTGAGAACTGCAGATATTGTTGAAAGTTAACCAGCATGTGTTACTGGTACTTCAGCATGTGACCACGCAACGCTTACATAAGCATTTCTAGCGCACTATACACAGCACCTTTGGCACCAGTTTTAGGATCTTCCCACGGTCTCTTGATGGGGTTTTTTGGTAGGGCAAAACGTGTCTAAGAGATGCCCATCCTCAGCGCCATCCCCACTGAAGTCCCAAGATGGACGGGGGAGTTCTCCAGTGAGCCTCTGCCATACGCTCTATGATCCTTGGCGAACATCCCCAACATTTTCTGACATCCTCGATCTGATGAGCCTCCTCAACATTCTCCGACATTAGCAAGCCTCTGCGCCATTTCCCACCGCTTTTTTGGTGGGCCTCCCCCGCTGTTCCACGATCTCTGGCATATGTTCTACGATCCGCCGATGGATCTCCTCAACACTCAGATGTTCTTTGATGAGCCTCCCTCAACATTTTGTGACCAGGCAGATACCCCCTGGAGACTGAAGCCAGTCGGGCATGTCCTCCGGCATATCGCAGGAGGTTCACTGACTCTCTGCGCGCGACTCGGAGGCTCAGAATATTGTATTTAATAGAACACAGCACTGTAAACCATCCATTTTACTGTACAGAATGACATGTCCTATGTAATTTCTCATCTGCATGAAGGAAATACACAACCTCTCCACGAAACCTTCAATCACTGCTGCATGCAAGCCATACACTACTTGGGAACAGTTTGGTCAGGTCCTTTTGCAATGCCATCCAGATGGCGGGTACCGCTGGAGGGTTGAGCATTCGTAGTAGCCTCAGTGCCAGGTGGTAATGGTCGAGTTTCTCAGTGAAGAGGGTTGCGGCCACTGCTGCTTTTGCCATGCTCAGCCATGTGTGCCAGATGGAAAGCGGGGTATGGATTGGTATAATTTCCGCGTCCAATGGTGCTGGGCTGGGGATGCATAGTGGGATCTCTGTAAGGCGCGTCATTTGCGTACATATTCATATAATGATGTGAGCGAGTGGCGGCGGGAGGATAAAAGGAGGCTGATAGCGACCATAACGGCCATCTGGACCTCTGCCCGAAGGTTCATACCACCCACCAAGGTGATATGGATTTCTGTCGTAGTTCAATTGGCCATCATGGTACACTGGATCAAGTCGTGGGCTGTGGGGTAAATAATTGTCTCTGTCCATGGCATAGTGATGGTGAGGAAGAGGGAGGTTGCCTGGTGAGAGTGCTTGAACTGGATGGGATTCTCCTAAGGCATTGCCTGCCGGTTCCTGCACAGCCTCTGCAACACGAGAGCGAATGCCAATGTTACCTTCTTCAGCTGTGAGAAGCCCGTGGGAAGCTGGGGAAATAGAGTCAATGGGATTCGCTGTAGTTGCATATGCATCTAGTAAGGGGTACATCCTTCGGCATAGATTGAACACTTCATCTGGATCATTGTTTGGACCAGTTCCATATGCTTGACGTGGCCTTGGTCGCCCGCCAGGCCCAAGACGAGATGCTTGTGGAGGTAGATCTATCAGGACATCAGGAATCCCTACTGACACTATAGGGCGACCACTTACGTGCACCAGGGTTATCCAGTGATTTTACAAGACCCACTCCACTCTCCATGATCTCGAGCGCAGGCCGACCAGTCACCACTTCCGATTGTGCACGCACAGATTGATAGGTCATGGCTATTGGACATGTAATAAACCTGTTAGCCTGGCATGCTTCGATGTATGACCAATCCTTACACATTCCACTTGGAGCTGGATCACATTGCATGTATACTACACAATACATTAGCTTGTTAGACCTGGTCAAATCACGGTAGTTACTTACCACCTGTGTCACGAGGATCTGCCGATGGTAAACTGGTTGCTACTTCATTTTGTGTACGTTGAGACTCGTTTACAGTAGACTGAGATTGCATTCCTACAAAGTGTTGATCAGGGAAGTACATTGCTCATCCTTGAAATGGTATACCTTTGTCGCGCTGTTCCTTCTGCACTTCCCTCGGAGGTGGGTCAGAGTCCATTCCTATGAAATGAAGGTCAGTATGGTATACAACTGATACTTGAAATCACGTACGTTCGTCACATTGTTCCTTCTGCGTATCACGTGGAGGTGGGTCAGATTCCATGCCTACCAAATAATACATCAGTCGATGGCTTCGTAAGGAGTAGTGTCAGACCTTCTGAGTGATGCGGACCCTCCGGAGGTAAGCTGGTCATGATTTCCTTCCGAGCACATGGAGGCTTGTCTGGAAGTACCGATATCATGTTTCATAGTGTACAGAACGGCGGTATATTAGATTGGTGGCTTAATTGTAAGCAGTGATGATTTACCTTCTGAGTGACAAGGTTCCGTCGAGGGTGGACAAGCAATAGCTTCACTATTCTCAACCTCATCTCGAGGGTGCTGTGACTGCACTGGTGCTGTGGCGGGCACATTGAGGCAAAAGAACTTGCACATTAAGTATACCACAACTTACATGTGTCGTGACGAAGGCATCCAGAAGGCTTGTCACACTGCAGAATTGTGGCAGGCCGAACGTCCTTGGCTCCAGCAGTCATTGACGTTTGGAATCCATGATCCTTGGGGTCGACAATTGTTAGCTTACCTTCATCCAATGACTCAGTGTCGAGTGGTGAGAGAATACGGAACCTAGTTTTCTTAGTCACCTGTCTGGTCTGAAAGGATTTGTGCTTGCCCTTGGACTTGGAGAGTTGGTCGCTGGGCCGATCAGGTGTTGCTCTCTTCATAGCATGCAGCGAGTCCGGACCCTTCACCTTGTGCTTGCGAGTAGAGGGAGCTTGCGAGTAGAGGGAGCTTGCTCCTCCGACGAGCAGGCTTCAGAGCAGCCCACAGAGCTCTTCTTATGCCTGTTCCCTGCATGTGTGTCTTTGGGGCTATCATCAGATCCAGAGGAAATGGTGATCATAGTTGGCCTACTTGTTGTCGGCTTGTGTGGCACCTTCTGACTAGTGACGACGACCTCTACCCTCTTTCGGCCGAGCGCAGCTTTGGGCAATGGAATTGGTGATGGCGAGTTGTGATCTTCCACAGCATCTGTTATGGATCCTTTCACTCCTTTCTGCTTGGTAGCACGGGGCTGCATGGGAGTAGGTGTAGGCACCATGTCCAAAAGAGATTCGATGTCGCTGTCTTCAATTGCCTTGGTAGCAGGCTGTTTCCTGCCCCCCACCTGCCTTTTAATGCGTGTCTTGGCTGGATTACTAGGTAGGCGTGCTGGTCCTTCGCGATCAATTTTCCCGTTGTAGAACACCCTCTTCCCCTTTGCTGCCGTCGACTCAGACAATGGTGGGGCACCAAGGATGACAGGAATTTTGGAATCCTTGAGATCCTCTACATGGTCTTGTATTAGCATTCATAGCCACCCACGCAGCATCAAACCTTACGTATTTTATTTGGAACCGACTTGAAATGGAGCCTGAAGGGGCCGGTGTCACGTAATGCAGCAAGTATCTGCGTGCATTCTGTAACAGTGAGGTCAAATATTCCCTTGGGCTTGCTGTGCGAGGCACGCTCTTGACCTGGGAACAATACTGCATCTGGCCAATGCATGCAGACCAGTCCACTTTGACCTAGCTTCTGGGGCATCTGCTTCCAAGGTAATATCTTCCCCGAGGCCCATGAGTGACCATGGCTCCCTGAAATCTTGTCAGTGTCACAGTGTGTTTCCAAAAAGACAACACACTGATCTGCGCAGCGAGAAGCTTCCTGATGAGGAAAATATCCTCTTTTCTGTCATCTGCGTTTTCCAGACCGTGGTCATTGTTGTCCTGTGTGAGGTCTACAATTTCACCCCCCACATTACTGTGTTCCTTTCCTTTACCCTTGATGTCCAACTTGTCTTGCTCAAATGCCTCATCAACACACACCAGAGATGACCGGTTGCTGAAAAGGCCACAGGGGATGAGTGAACGTGAAATGGAATGAGTTCAGGGACACATACTATATATGCGCTTTGAGGTGACCAATGATAGCATCGTTATCAGCATGACAGCGCTGCATAAAAAACTTCGTTTGTGGGATCATATGAGTTAACTCTAAGAGAATAAATAGGCTAGATAGCACATACATCCTCTGCGCCAGGGGTTGTGTAAGTATATCCAAGCGAGGCATCTTGATTAACAATGCTGCCTGCCACAACAAATGCTCCTTCGATGCCGTGTGTTTTCGAAAGAGTGGCGAACTGGTGGATGGTTAAGTGCGTTCACCACACTTCTGCATAGAGATTCACCGATTGTGTTAATTTCTTTGCAGATTTATTAAACAGTTGTTGCTGCTGGGCAATGGTCTTCCCAGCTTCAGCATATTGTGTACTTTCCTTGAACTTCAAAAGAATCCTTTGCCAATTTTCGGGGTTGTCCTTCTTGAATAACTCGTAGCACCGTTTGTGGACGGCGACCGCTGAAATGTGGTTAGAATGGAGCAATACATTGTCAGTGTGCTTACATCCCAGACTACCAATTACGACTGTGTCTTCTCCAGACTTGCGGAGGTGCTCCAGTTCAGCCTCCGTGTTCTGGGCATAAAACTTGCCATACTTGTTCCAATCGTTTGCTGAATTCAAACGTGTATATTGCTTGACGAAGCGATCCATCAGTTGTTGAGGTGGTTGGCCGGAACGGGCTGCAAGGTCAGTCAAGGATGCTGCAATCTGGTCAAGTCCCTCCTCCACGATGTCCAGAACAGCTTCGGAAGGTCTTCCGACTATGAACATATTGCCGCTGAAAATGCGATCGAGATCATCATGGTCTTCTTCATCAAGTGGCAACTCCACGAGGGAAGCAGCTGCATGACCAGAGCATTGAGTACCAGCTTTTTTTATCTGTTGCTTCCACAGTCTTTGCAAGTTCTGGTCGGGGTGGATTGGAGGACTTTGCATCCAATCACAGATTCAGGGGGATTCAATGAGTCAACGGGTGGAATAACGCACTGGTAAGGCTACTGGCCATTCGACAGGTTCAAAGCCTAGCTTGTCTAATGCGGCAGCGGGTACCAACCTTCCGCCACGACAAGCTGACGGTCCTTGTTTGACTTTTCCTGGGGCTATAACTTCATTTGCATTTTCAGACATTGCTGTAGATGTCGTGAACTTGGACGAGTCAGGGAAGGCTCACCAAGTCAATGAATGGAATAACATACTGGTGGAGCCACTGAAAATTGAGCAGGCTCAATGCCTAGTTTGTCCAGCTCTGCAGCTGCCGCTAACCCTCCTCCATGATGAGCCGAGGACCCTTCATTGACCTTTTCTAAGGGTATGACTTCAGTCTCATTTTCTGATGTTGCCGTAGCTGACACGTCCTTGGATCCGGATGATGCATCAGATGACTTGGCATCCAACTGTGGAGTCAGGTCAGTCACGATTTGCAAATCATGACAGGTGTACACACCTCTCCAAGAGGTTGGGGATGCTTGATCTCGAGTCTAGTTAGCGCAGGCACATCTGCAAAAATCAATATATGGTGTGGGGAAGAGTGGTTTAGACATACCACCTGCAGACGCCAAGCTAGCGGTTGGAATTGCGGAAGCCTCCCGGTGGCTCGGAGGTTTCTTGAGGATTTTCCCTTTGGGTGTAGGGGAACCTTGAGGGCCTATTTGAATATCTATAGTCAGCAAACCAAAGTGACGAGAAAAAGAGAGCTGACTGTAACTAGTGGATATAGCATTCCCCTTCGAAGGTGCCTGCAAAAAGTTAACAACAACGGCATCCTCGGTGTCTTGAAACAATTCAGACACGCATCCAGTTTCACGTTCTTCAAGGAATGGATTGACATCCACAGATGGATCAGGTGTTTCAGTCACCGACACCATCCGACGATGGCGTTGAACACACGCCCTGGATATAAGCCCAATGTCACGGTCTGTTGGTTTGATAGACGTGCAAAGGTGGGTTGGTGTCAGGACAGCAGTGTCATCTGGAGGGCCGCCGCCACCCATCTGTACTTCAACAAAGTTGGTATCTGAGTCAGACATATTGGCTCTAAGTGTTGGAAATGCAATCTGGAATTTATATTGGCGCTATGCTTTGAGCAAATTAGGACAAATAGGACTAACCTGGAAAAAAGGACCGGGCAATGAGCATGGAAATGACATCTTTGTAACCATGTTGCAAACCTCACGAACCGAACGACTTTCTTATTTCCGCTCCCAAACGAAGTTGCCCTATATAGATAAATGCTATCGGAACACCATCTATTCATCACTGTTGAGTACAGCAGTGAGAATAAGCCATAAAACCAAGTATACGAACACTTCCCTGATCTTGCCAGAGATGGTGAATGAAATAGAAGCCCTTAAATTAACATAAATAAATCTTTAGAGGGAACGCGTGCACAACGGATGAGACATACAAGGAAAAATATTTGAAGGCTGAGGAAGCGGACAGGTGCCTCCGGGCAGCAATTCTCTCCGATAGGTTGGACGATCTGGTCGTCCAACTTTGTCACTGTTCAAGCTATTGCACATGGAGGAGGATCACCGAAATCCACAGATATCTGGTCTTTTAGTACACTAAGGTGAGACATTCGTGTTACAGAAGATCCTAAGGAGGAGGATCACCGAAATCCATGGACATCTGGTCTTTTAGTACAATAAGGTGAGACATTCGTGTTACAGAGGAGCCTAAGACGAACTCATCGAATTTGGCTCCCTTTGCGAAACAATGGAGAAAGGTTGGTTAGACGATGAGGAGGTTAGGACACTAAGATATATTCGTGTAACAGAGGAGCCCAAAACGAACTCACGAAAGGTTCCCTTCATAAGACAAAAGGACTTAGGGTTAGGGTGCTACGATGGTGGACTTCGCACCTGTTGAACAGGTAATTCGAGGTAGTGTCTCGAGATGAGATCAATAAGGGCGATGGGTGGTGGTGGATACAAATATTCGAGGTGGGATGGCTGTGGGCTGCATGCACATCGTGCAATTGCCGAGTCACTGCTAGGGCTTGTAGCCCCGTTATTCCAGGCCTTTCTGCGCCTGCCCTGAATTCATTGTGAGAGGCGACGTCATCAGCCCGTCCAGTTCAAGCTCCACTGTAACACATCTTTTCCTCCTACATCTTTTCCTCCTTCATCCGTTCTCCCATGCCAGCTTCATCTTTCCTTCGCCCACCCATGCTCACCGCTTCCTTCTGCCCAGTGGATGTTCATTTTCCCTCTATCCTATGCGCCGACACTCTTTTCTCCGTTTGCACTCCCAGCATTTCAGGTTAGAGATCTATACTATCTTCCTTGGATTACATTCCCTGATCCGTGAGATGCAGACACCTCAACAATTGACGATGAACGTTGGTCATCACTTGGAAAACACACATATATTTACTTACTCATTGTCTTGCAACAAGCTTTACAGTAGCTCCTCCTTCGCCCGCATCTCTTCAACTGTGTACCATATACTCCCACTGGATTACCTGTTAATCTTTTAATACCCATTATATCTGATACCATAATATATGGGTTTTACTGCATGGAAGGACTACGTGATTGCTGGCCAGAGATTGGCATACTCGCCTGGGACTCGGTCACAATGAACCTTGTGATCGCTGACGTTCGCTGAAGTGACCATAAATGGCATGATGACTATGCACAGCACCTTGTCATGTTGTAAATAGCTCGACAAAACCCCGACATATCATGAGACATTTCACGTTGGGATCTCGGATCCCTCAATCCACACCACCACACGTCCCCTCATCTTCATCTACCTACCCTAGCCATCCAATCTGCAACAACATGAACCACACTCTCTCTGAGGATCATGCCAACCCAGATGTTAATTCTCTTCGCGATAGGATGGCCACAGCCAGCCACCCGGCCAGAGGAAGTACTCCCATCAAACCAAAGAGCCACACCGAGAGGCTCTTCTCCACATACTCCCGCTTTCGTCACCCCCTATTGATGTCCATTGGGCGAGATCTTGGAAAATCTATGGTTGGACCCATGCCTGTCCAGCAGTTCCTTGATGCATTCCTCCCCATACCTCATATTTCTGGCCATCGTCGATCCTCATGTCAATTCAAGAAGGGCACTTTCCAAACGACCATTGATGCTACAGACAAGTTGAAGATGTACGGTCCCTTTGTGAGTGAGGCTAATGTATCAACGCTCAGTACTCAATGTTCCTGCGCCAGATTGAGTCCATGGGTCAATTTGCCCCACAGCTCGTTCTTTTGGATACTCACTGTCGAGGAGACGCAGAAAACGGGTATACCTTTCAGACCAAGCCCGACATCTCCGTTTATCACAGGTCGCTTGGTGACAACGTCCCCACAGGCTGTGACTCGTCATTGATTGATATGCACGTTGAGTTCAAACTATACGATTGGGACGACCCTTTCATCTGCCCTCCTCGCGATTGCCATGACACCGCCTTCATCTCTACAAAACCCAACGAGACCAACACCCTGGGCCAGATCGGGGCTTATGCAGCAGCGCAGCTCGCCTCGCAATTTCGTACGCATTGTTTCTCCATGTACATCATCCATGATGCCGCCCGCATCATTTGGTGGGAAAGGGATGGAGCGATCATTACGGAGCCCATCTACTATAACACCGACTCGGCTCTCGTCCGATTCTTCTCTCGATTTTCACAGGCTCCCCCTGAACTATGCGGCATCAATACCACAATCTCTCCGGCCCCCGTGCATGAAGCTGAACTTGCCAGGTGCAAACTATCCTTGCCAGAGGGAACAGCTATGTTCCAAACTACTGTCCCAAGAGCTGAGGGCGGCTCTGGATTACGGATTGTTTTTGCCTGTCCCGACATGAATGCTACTACTCCGTTTTGCTGTGGCACACGTGCCTGCCCTGCATATGACCCTACAGGGGACTGTGTGGTCTTCTTCAAAGACTCGTGGCATGTCAATGCTGATGATATCTTCCCTGAAGGTGAAATCTACGCCAAACTCGCTGCAAAGAAGGTTCTCCATGTTCCGCACTGTCTCGCAAGCAGTGATGTGGAGCATTTTCCCGAACAAAAGCCACAGGTGCAAAAGTACTCCCAGTATCCTTGGGCTTGTCAAAAGGGGTTAGAGATCACCTCTCACATCCATTATTGCCTTATCCTGGATCTTGTCGGAGAAACATTGATGAACTTCAGATCATCTAGGGAACTGGTCCAAGCCATACATGACGCTCTTGTTGGTGAGTGGTGGCCCCCCTCATAATTATATGTTATTTGACTTGTATTGCCTAGCACATCAAGCAGCATGTGCAGCAGGTTACCTTCATTGGGACTTGAGCCCTGGGAATATCATTCTTGTGGATGGCTGTGGGTATCTAATCAATTGGGACTTTGCAAAAGCTACCACAACAGAGGTTGCTCGTCGAATGACGTGTACAGTATGTCAATCTATTTTTTTGTGTTCACGTTCTGATGGACAATGGACAGGGCACCTGGCCATTCATGTCCACAAACCTCGTTGAAGATCCCCAAGCAACACACACATTTCAGGACGACCTGGAATCATCATTCTGGCTGCTTCTTTGGATGGCTCTCATGTACACACCATCATCAGAATCTATCGGACCACTCAGCCTGTTCATCCGGCAAACTTTTGAGTCAGAAGGGCAGCAGAAACGGAGCGTTCTCCTTTCGCAGACTATACTCAACCATAATGCATACCTTCCTAATAATCCGGAGCCTCCTCTTTTCCCAAATCGACGCTCGTTATACCTATTGCTAGGGGACTTGGCAGATCTCTTTCGCACTCGCTACTGGATCCCTGAGCTTGTGGACTGGCAGGCCCTGGAGACCGTGGAGACTACTGAGAATGTTGTGCATGGCCTCAAGGAAAAGTTATCAGCATACCGTTACCAGCAATGCCAGCAAAGGCTACAAGATCACCGCTACACAATCGAGTGTTTCTCCCACCACCTGGAGGGGAGTGATTGGCCTGAAAATGATAAGGCTGTGCCACAAGAATTAACTCAGAAGGACTCATGGGAGATGGATGGGCCAAAGAAGGTAACTCTGTTGCAATCGAAGCATGTCTTAGAGCTTCTGGATGCGGAGGAGCAGCGGCAGCTGAAGCCTAAGAAGGCACAACGAAGTTGGTCATCTCGGCCTAAGAACACTTGCCGCACTCAATCATCTCATCGATAGTTGCCATGAAATGGCGTGCACTTATACACTTCTGTATCGACTCCATACTTAGGCATTTACGAAACAAGTAATTACAGGTGATGAAATCTGACTTACTATAGGCATATCTAGATGTGGTCAGAATCAGAGAAAACCTCAATTAATATTCTTGCAATTTCAATCAACAGCCCGAGTTACAGGGTCATGCCTACAAATGAAGTACCCAAACAATCTAGGGTGATCAGCACTGATGGATGACTGGCCGATCATGTATGCAAGACGGAATAATGGCTATTGGTAATATAAGCATTCAAGTCACAGAATGAGAACGAACGAAAGACTTGCCAGAAGAAATCCGGAAAGCCTCATCAGTATTCCCACAGGAGCACAGTGCTCTGTACCGTGCGCGGTGACTGACCACAATAGCAATTCATCAGAATTAGATACAACAGTGAGAGGGACGCACCAACTCATCTAGCTTCTTTGAGAACGAACCACCGATGAATGACTCTGAACACACGAAAGCTCCTAAGCTATTACAGGGTGAAACTGAATCAGTGACAATATGGACGGCCGTTCGTGAAGGAGGATCTGACGCTTGCTTACCGGTGAGGTACAACCAAGACTCGCCTTGTTCAAGAAATGATGTCACAAGTTGAGGCTGGACTAAATGGAATGCCCGATTGAACTGGAAGAAGAGCACGCGTCTTGCCATAAGGGACAAGCATTCCAATTTTATGAGCATGGTCTCGATCTAAAGAAAAGACATGCGCTTACTGTTGACGCGTACAGGCGGAACGGACATTCCGTGCTTGGTGTCTCCAAGAAATTGCTGATCATGTCGGTGATATCAGCGAGTGAGATGTTGTATTGGCATTCTGGAGGAGGGTCAACTTGCCTGCATGTGGAACTCTCCAAGAAGATTAGGTGCATTTCCTACGGTCTCCGGGTAATGGATCTAGGAGTACGAAGATATCCAATTCCACTTCGAAGTTCACTTACAAGGATGGGTTGGATGCCAAATCTCGTGAAAGATGCAAGCCACTCACCCATTATTCGTGAGCTGCAGTTATCTTTGATCCAGTGGTAGAAGCAGTACGGACAAGGTGAGGCACTCCGTGCACAAGGTCAGAACAGTCAATATGAGAATCGTGATGAATCATATCTGTGGGTTGATTGGTGCTGATCTCTTGGCTTAAGTGCCACAAGCACCGCTGTGTCGGACATTTAGTAGTAGGCCCACTGAGGCACTCCCACAAGATCATGAGAGTCTACGAGTGTCCTGATGGGCATCATTGCACTCACCGCATCCTCAACCCCTCCAGAGCACAAATGGAGAGAAACAATGCCATGGCAGTGGGTAGATCTCTTGGGTACGAGCACCACATCGGATGTTCAGTGTGTCCACTTCATGACAACTTGGCATGTGTCGACTGATTGTACACACAAAATAGAGTCCAATGCTTCAGTAAACGTAGTGACACGGATGTAGGGTGGTCTCCAGACGAAGCTTATGCTGGTCTATCCTGGCAGGAATACACAGTTGGTGGATTTTCTGACTCGGATCTGAGTGTACCTAGTAGTAACAGTTAAATAGCAAACTTTGCATGACACATCACCAGGAGCTTGGCAGCCATTGTTCTAAAACTGTGTGCAGATTTCACCTGGGCTCAATCTCTTAGTTACAAGGACGTCTCAACCAAAGTCTTGTCAGCGCTGAATTCTAGTACTTGAAGTCGTCAGATTGCTATCACAAAAGTAATATATTTGGTTGATATGTCTGAGATGGACAGGAACTTATTGCCGGAAAGACATTCAGGAGAGGCCCATGATAGGGGCTTACATGCTGGAATGAGTAAAATGAACAGGGATAAGTTCTGCAAGATGCCGGGTGGACCCTATGATTTCACAAACACGTCTCTAGATGTATACATTTAACTGTAGTTAAGCAGGTTCCACAATACGGTGGACAAGTACTCGAAGGAAGTGCCTAAAATGATGAATGTTGTCCTCTTCGATGCCAGTAAGCTGATAGCCCTGTAGAACAGCTGCCAGTTGTGCCAAGACCCAGACTCCACAGTCATATCCATTGGACTGCCGCGGTTCCAACTGTGGATGATAATCAGCAAACAGTAAGTAGAATGCTATTACATGAAACCGACCAATACAGGTTGGGCTATCCAGTCACCCCAATCACATCGATCAGTCCCCATCTTCTGAGCAGCAATGTTTGATAAACGACAAATGAGCTGCATTATATCCTGTGCAAAGTTAGTATGGGATAAGTTTACGAGGACGACTTGACCTTAATGTCCTGCGTCCAAGGTTGTTCTTCAGAAAAACTATCAAATAAAAGGACCTGCCTGGAACGAAAATAAATGGTGCAAAGCACCCAATGCCCCACAGGTAATGGACGGTGTATAGGAAGGATGCAGACAGGCTTCTCCCAGAAGTGGGTCCATGACACATTGCGCCAGAGTGTATCGTCGTCAGCATTATGGCGGATTCGGGGGAGATCATGAGTTGAAAGAATCACACAAGAGGCTGCAGCAGGTAAGAATGCGGAATATAAAAGAGCAGCGCAGCTGTTGATACAAGTGTCATTGAGACAGGCCTGTGGAGACGCCAAGATGCTGGTATCACTCTGGAGAAAGGTTTGTCGAGGGAAACCGTCAACAGATGGTCAGATCACGGTCGTCATGGAAACTGGAACATGGGTGCCACTGGCCAGGTCAAATCCACAGTCAACACTTATCACCTGCAGAAGCAAGATGAGGGGAGTCTAATAATGGCAACTAATCTTACCTCTGGAAGTTCCCAGTGCAGCATTATTCTGGACGTTGTTTCGGCTTCATCCCCGGACTCAAGACCATCCTCGTTGTCATAGTGCCCAGTTCCGAGAACGTCCGAAAGGGCAACCTGTTCAGGATCGAGGGGAGGTTCCATGGGATCAATGTCTATTGAGTCAATAAGTCCCCACTGCTCATCAGTATCAACTGAATGATTGTTGATAACGACTGGCGTTAGCCACTGCAAGGAAGGGTATGAGGCTCCTGCAATGGTTGATGCAAGGCGGATCGCGATTTCTGCCTGATTCACGTAACAAATGCATGAACTTAGCGCATTTGGCCATCTTTCCTGCAGTGCCGAAATAGCATCGAGGCGCTGTCTTAAAATGAAATTATAGTTCTGATCTGTATGCGATCAATTAATAAAAAAGCTTCAGAATGTAAATGAACTTACTTTCATGGCACTGTAGTGCAATGTGAATTGCAGCGAGCTTGTGGCCAAACCATCGGCACATATTGTCGGCTTCTAAGCCGAGACAGTGTTGCTCTTCCAAACAACGTTGACTCTTGATGAGGGCACGAATCCCATCTCGCACACCAGCATCTTCGAGCCATCGAGGGATCTCCCCCACAGAAGGGGAGATCCAAACATCTTGCATGAGTGTTGGATCATCTCGTAAGTCAGTGAGTGTAGTGGGTAGTGGTGGGGGAAGAGGAATAGCCCAAGTCGGATCATGGAGCCGAGAAAGCTGCTCACAGTAATCGTTATACTTGCGGAGGGCAGCTGTAAATGCAGGCTGATGTTTGGCAATCGCCTTCCGTGTTTGTTGATGAAGCTTGGTACCTAATGATCTCTTGGATGGTGGATTCTGAGGATGGCGATGGACATACCTAAAGGCTTATCCTTGCCACCGACTGCACGGTCAAGTTTGTCCCACTTGAAAAAACTCCCAACCGCTCTCTTACATATGTTTATCTTCAGGTCTCAAGCCATTAGCAGTATCTGCACGAAGTCGAGACTGACGTTTGTGAGTTCCGGAAATTGCTCGTGCACGTTGAGGGATGAATAAAGGGCCTCAGCTTTGGTCACGAGCCTCGTGTGACTGCGCTCTAGGCTTGTGAGTGCTTCCAGAATGCCAGGGGATGTGTTCCCCTTCTTGATGGTTGTCCAAGCAAGTCGTACCACCCTATCGCTACTGGCCAAGTTGGCTTGCAAAGCCAGAACAGCATCCAGTTCTTTCTTGAGTTTGGCAGGCGCGTCTAAGGAAGTTTGTGAGAGAAAAGGGTAGCACTGACAGAAATGAATACTTACGTGCTCTGATGGATAGTTGGGCTGCTCGTTGAGCGTCCCACTGCTTCTGGAGTTCCGTAACGCTCACATCGCAGTTGTCAAGGACCTCTTGTGCAGTAGCGCCTTGGTCGTCTACTCCCTTTTTGAGGCGACGCTTAAGCCAGTCTCCAAGGTCACGCCGCATTTCATAACCAATTGCCGCCATGTGATTATCAAGAAGCCAGATGCGGCGCTGCCGCTAGACAACGATCAGCTCATATTTCGGCATGGTAATATGAACTCACAGATGATACACGTTCAATCCCAATAAGTCTGATTAATCGGGACCACAATCTTTCAGTACCTTCGCCATCAGACAGTCCCAATCCAGAAGCAAGGTGTGGGTTGTAAATGAGTTGGCATGACCATTCATGGCCATAAGCGTGCATGGCGGTGGTTGCAAAGCGGAGGCAAGATGTGATATTTTGATCGAGAATATTGAACTGTGAACAGTTAAGACTAGGACAAAAAAAGGCCAATGGACACCTTACTCGGGAAAGCGAGCGTGCGAGAACACAGCCCACATCATATAACACCACGACATTGGCTTGACACGGAAGGAGAGAGAACAGGTGAGAAATGAGAGCAAGGCTATACTTCTGTTGTTCACTGGGCGTATCTATGTTTGCAAAAAACAATGGTATGTCGTGACAGCAGATCAGAGCCATTATACCGGTGTTGTCGAAGTTATCCATGGCCGCTTTCTGCTTCTGGCCATCTGCAGCCTCATACGAGGCTTCACATTGGTCAATGGCTTCATCAGGTACGACAGGCTGTGATGACTTTGAAGGATGTTGACGGGCGCAGACAATGCGCCGCCCGATAGCATCTACCTGTGGCTTAGGAATGAAGTAAGTAGGTTCATAGAAGGGTGGGCAATCACCCGCAGAGCAGCGATGCCAGTGATGAAAGTTACCATCCGTTGCGACATGAATATCACCACCTTTGTCCAGCGGTTGCCCAAACAAGGTGCCGCCGAAGCATGCTGGACAGTGTTGGACAAGTATTTCAGCACAAGAACCTCGGGAGAGGGACTCCTGTTGCAAAGCGGGGGATGATGCAGTGGGTGAAGGGTCTACAGATTCTTCGAATGTTGGCTTGACAAGTAACCGAGATTGCTGAATGATTCCATCAACCTGCTTCTCCACTTCAACCTGCAGGATACTGTACCACTGTGTAGCCTGACTCAGCCCGTGCCGGAATGGATCTTTCACGGTGATGCCCTTGTGTATTTAACAGTCAGAGATGGAAGAGACGAAGAATGCGACTTACTTTGTGATTTGTCACGCAAAAACCTCGCCGTGTGTAATATGTGCTGAGAGCAGCAGCGAGTGCATGAGTCACATCACATGAACGCTCGAAAAGTGCACGACACAAAGAAAGAAGCTCGATGGAGACGGCCATCCGTGGCTGTGATGGCGCAGTGGGAAATAAACCATGGGCAACGAGCGTGCGAGGGAGGGTGGAACATGGACAACTGAGGGCGTTTATAGACACGATGCCTAAGGTGCTGGGTTAGCGAATGGGGAAATGGCTGGAGGTTACATTCCTTACGATCAAAAAACAAACATAAAATTTCAGTTGATTTTCGCTCTTGGCAACCCAATGAACAGGAAGAGAGCAGAGAACCCAGTGCCGATAATGGTTGGCCGAGCGTGGATGCCGTGTACTTGAGAAAAGGGTCGATGAGGGTTGGTATAAGCGCTTTCCAGCTGGCACACATGGAAATCGACCTAGCAGTAGGGCAGACGGTGTGAACACGCTCTGTGGGGACAGAGCATGATTCATCCTCAGCATCAATCGTAAATGACGCATCGTCCAGCTCCATTGGCAGTGCCTCCGGTGGTTCTTCTAACTCGTGGATGGGAGAAGCAGCCTGGTCGATAGTACTTGGCGACGGTTTGGTGTCCGAAGGTTGAGGAGTAAGTAAGTCTTTGAGTTCGTCGAGAAGTTTCTGCCGTTTAGAGCCATTTCCGGGAACTGGTATGGCCATACATCTCTTTTTCTTGTCCCGTGGCTTTCGAGGGCTAGTAAAGTGCTGGCCCAGCCCCTTGGTCGTGATAGCTTGGGACAAACGAGTAGCATGGGCTACTGACATCGTAGTATAAGAGAATGTGAAGGGAGAGAACAGAGGGCGTGAGAGCTTATCTGAAATCAACGACAAGAGGTACTTACTGGTGACGAGGCTCTGGGGTGCTGAGTGACTCTCTGGGAGGATCCGCAAGGTGTGCGAGGGGTGCCAACATCATATTTGTGGTATAATAAAAGAGAAAAAGGGGGTCATTGGACCATCTGAAATCAACGATAAGAGACTTACAGGCCGCCGAACGACTGACACTCTGGGAGGATCTCTCTGGGAGGATCTGCGGAGGGTGGGAGGGGCGCCAACATCATATTTGTGGTATAATAAAGGAGAAAGAGGTCGTTCGAATGATCTGAAATAAACGACAAGAGCGACTTACTGGTGATGACGTTCTGAGGTGCTGAACGACTCTCGGAGCCAGGAGGATCTCCAGGGCTCTAGGATGTTGAATGACCCTCGGTGGAGGGTCTGAGGAGAGCAGGAGGGTGCTGGAGAGGCCCAGCGTAGCATGCTGGAAGCAATGAGGAGGCAACGAGGAGGATCCTGCCGGAACACAGCCAAGGAAATGAAAATGCAGGTGCAACTGGCTAGTTCCGGTTGGGATCCTCCAACAATCGTGGGTCTCTTAGATAGGTTTCCCATAACATACAAACCGGTCTAAGAGACCTCTATTGGTACCGAGAAGTGGTGCCTTAGGTGATACACAGTAGTTATTTTCATTAGTCCCTCAGTAGCTTGAATATCTACTGAGGGTAAGTAGTCCTTTACACACTCCTTTTACACTTACTCACTTGTAGTAGTCACTACAGGTACTACTCTAATACAGTAGCTTGAATATCTACTGAGGTCACTACAGGGTTATCAACATCCTTTCTACAGCTTCTGTCCTCTAGGTCCACTGCAGCAACCCCCAACACACTTTTTTCAAGAGATATTCCCACCAAAACCACAGATACCCCCACCAACACGTCCACCAATGCACCTGTATCGGTCCATCTCAACTTCGGAGAAATTTTTCATGCACTCCAGAGCAATCTATGCGAACACCCAGGCTTCACACAGGTAGCTCATGTCCCTGTTGCACCTGCTGCTGACCCACTGAGTCAGATGGAACCAATGTTACTGTCAGCGGCACAACTGGCTAATCTTGGACCTTGTCTTTCCCTCCCATGTCGACAAGAAAGTATGATCTAATCTTATCTAATCTTGGAGATTTCCAGAGATCACAGTTACATGTGATTCAGAGTAGTGTCAACTGGAATGCCGGTAGATCACATGACCAGCTCCATAAGATAGCTGGAACTATCACAAGCAAGGCACGTGTTTAACACATGCTGATGCATGTTACAGGCACATTTCCAGATAACTACATATATGGAAAGTGCACCTACTACATATGGGAATATGGTGAAATAGGCGAGAATAATACTTATCTACGCACAGACCATCTGTCTCAAGTATATATACCCTGTAGGATTCCCTGTAGTTTCTCAGTTCAATACAGTCTCAACTGTTCTCTCATTACTTGCTACTCAATAACACTCAACTTCAAGAACCAGCTACTAGCTATCAAAGGTATGCTTGTGTCCCTCCATTGCTGTTGCCCCAGTTTTGTTGCTACAAGTTATGAGCCCTGTTTAAGGCCATAGCAGGAAACATATGGCAGTACTGTCTACATCACTGTCTTCTGTTATGAATCTTGAACAGCTTGTAGCTGAAGTTCTTCATGAGTTACTGTTTGTTTTTGCCGTGATATCTCTTACAATTTATTCTTTGTTTGTGTTTTGGTTTGAACACTGGAGATACAACTACATTGCCACACTTTTTGTGTGCTATGCAGTTCGTCTTATTGTTACCTCTCAGTCACCTGCTGCTCCTGCTCCTGTTAATGTTTTGGATAACCCCCTTAACATTGACAACCCACTTAATGGTCCTGACAAAGAGGGTGATTCCTCTAACGTTGAAACCCCTCCAAGTGTCCATCAGACAGTGGACTTTTATTGGAGAGAAGCTGTTGCGAATTACCAACAGTATCAGGGAAGGACCTTCTATAGAGCCGATCAGCTCAGTGGAAACCTGGGACATATTAGAAGGCCTTTGCCTTTTAATATGCAGGAACAGCTCTCCTTCATTAATCATGACCATTTTTACAGTTACATTGATAGTCACATTCCGGTCCCTGATCCCCGGTGGGCTTTGCCCTACTATGCTGTACAACAAGTCCGGCAGTCATGGTCAACCAGCAGTTTCACAAAATACACAATTCTACCAACATTTTTACAACCACAATACAACTAGTGCATATTTTGAAGTACTGCGAGGTTGAACGAAGTTAATTGAAGATGAAATGAGCAAGATAGTTAAAAAGC
>Ga0307518_10000912_pt1 | contig 22016 bp, 24 predicted proteins | sample 25_EM_MG_FD_203889 | JGI IMG/M metagenome (GOLD analysis project Ga0307518, IMG submission 203889) | Populus trichocarpa ectomycorrhiza microbial communities from riparian zone in the Pacific Northwest, United States - 25_EM | ecosystem: Host-associated > Plants > Roots > Unclassified | place...
TGGACCGTGCGGCTGCGCAGCCGCGACTACCGGGACAAGCCGAAGGTGGACCCGCGGTACTTCACCGACGAGCACGACATGCGCGTGATGACCTACGGCATCAAACTGGCCCGCAAGATCGCCGAGCAGCCCGCGCTGGACGAATGGGCGGGCACGGAACTGGCGCCCGGCAAGGACGTCAAGACCGACGACGAGATCGCGGACTACCTGCGCAAGACGCACAACACGGTCTATCACCCGTCGTGCACCGCGAAAATGGGCGGCGACGGCGACCCGATGGCCGTGCTGGACGCCCGGCTGCGCGTGCGCGGCGTCGAAGGCCTGCGGGTCGCCGACGGTTCGGCGATGCCGTTCCTGGTCGCGGTGAACCCGTGCATCACGACGATGGCGATCGGTGAGAAGTGCGCGGACATGCTGAAGGAGGACGCGCGCTCCTAGGACTCCCTCGTTCGGCCCCCTGGTTTCGGCCAGGGGGCCTTTTCGTGCCCGGAAAACCGGTGGAGCGGCCGCCGCCGGGCCATTACCGTGCTGCCGGACCACGTCGCCGAGCCGAAGGCCTGCCGTTGTACACCCTGTGAGACCTCCCGAGCGCTGATTTCGTCGCGCGCCGCGCCTTGCGCGCCGCGCTTCCCTTTGCTGCGGATTTCTCACTGAACGGGTGTACTTCCCATGCTCGAAAACTGGGTGGTCGTTCCCACCTGCCTTCCTGTCGTCCTCCGCCGTTGCCACGACTGCGGGTCCGGGCGTTTCCGGGCGAACGGCAAATTCCGGGTCAACGCCAACCACAAACTCATCGACGTCTGGCTCCTCGTGCGGTGTATCGCGTGCGGGGACACCGCGAAACTCACGATCCTGGAGAGGGTGAACGTGCGCTCCATCCGGCCTGAACTGCTGGAGCGGCTGCACGAGAACGACCTGGGGTTGGCGGCCGAACTTATTCAGGATCCGGCTGTGCTCCGCCGTAACCACGTCTCTCTCGACTGGGAGGGCGCCTGGCGGCTCGATACCGGCTCTACGTGTCATGAGGACCTTCGCGAGGTCTCGGTTCGCTTCGAGGCTCGGATCCCGCTTCGGCCCGTGCGGCTGATCGCCGAAGGGTGCGGTCTTTCGCGGGGTGAGGTCGAGAGACTGATCGAAGAGGGGAAGGTGGTTTCGGCCGTGCGGTTGCGCGGGAAGGTTTCCGGAGACTTCACTTTCACACTGAAACGCTGATCTTGGGTCTCGTGAGTGGTAAGGACGGTTAGAACCGTCCTTACCACTCACGAGGACGCGGCACCGCACTCACGTGATCAGCGGCGTAACTCGCGTGATCGAAGGCGTAACTCGCGTGATCGAAGGCGTAACTCGCGTGATCAGCAGCGGAACACCCGAGTGCGGCCTTCAAGCACGCGAGTGACGTCCCTGATCACGGGAGTCACGCCTCCGATCACGCCGCGCAGCAGGGGATGGAGACCTTAGCGCCTTTAGTGGCGCGAAGAGGCTTTCGCGACACGCTGACCTCCCGTTCGCCCCCTTCACTAATCGCGAGAGTCACGACGCGCAGCACTCAAATCACTCATCAGTGGCAAACGCGCAATTACCGTTGTCGCTTAAAATCACGAATGATTCCGGTGGCATTTTTCGGTAATATGGAGACGTGCCCGAGACGACCATTCCCGAACTGCCGCAGGAGCTGTGGCGCGCCGGCAAGCTGGAGCTTGCCCACGGCGTGACGCACCTGCTGCAGGTGATGCGGGCGGCCTCCGCGGGGCTGGGGAAATACCTGGCGGAGGTCGAGTCGCGGGGCGCGGAAGACCTGTTCGGCTATGGGAGCGCGGCATCATGGCTCGCCGAGGTCGCCCGGATCTCCAAGGGCGACGCGCAAGACATGGTGAACCGGGCCCTGGCCCTGAACTCCACGCCGGGCGTCGGTGACGAAGGTGCCGTGTTCGCGCCCGCGACCGCCGCCGCGGCCGAGGACGGCGCACTCGGGGAGCAGCACATCGACCTGATCCTGGAGATCCTGCGCAAGATCCCCTCTGACGTGCCGGTGGAGGAGCGAGACGGGGCCGAGCAGATCCTCGCCACCCTCGCCCGTCACGCCGGACCGAAAGAGATCGCCGAGGTCGGAGCCGACCTGCTCGCACACCTCGACCCCGACGGGAACGAGCCGAAAGACCCCGAGCCCGCCCCGCCGCGCCGCGAGGTGTTCGTCGAGCGCCGCAAGGACGGCTTCTGGAAGCTCTCCGGGCTCCTGGACCCCGAGACCGGCGCCCGCACCGCGGCCGCGCTGGATGCCTACGCGGCGAAGCGGCCGGTCGACGAGTTCGGCCAGGCCGACCACCGCACCCTGCCTCAGCGCCGGGGCGACGCGTGGGCCGAACTCCTCGACCTCGCCATCGCCTGCCCCGACCAACCGGGCACGTCCGGCTACCGCACACTGGTGCACGTGACCGTCGGGCTCGATGCCCTGAAGACCGGACTCGGGACCGCGTGCCTCGACTTCGTCGGCCGGATCACCGCCCGCGAGGCCCGCTTGGCCGCCTGCGACTGCCTGATGATCCCGGTGGTGCTCGGCGCCGCCGGCGAGCCCCTCGATGTCGGACGGATGAAACGCTTCGTCACCCCCGGCCAACGCCGGGCCCTGAACATCCGCGACGGCGGCTGCGCTTTCCCTGGCTGCCACCGAGCGCCGAAGCATTGTCACGCTCACCATATCCGGCACTGGGCCGACGGCGGGCCGACCGACCTGCGGAACCTGGTCCTGCTTTGTTCCTTCCACCACCGGCTCGTCCACCACGGTGACTGGCAGGTCCGGATGGCTCCCGAGGGGATACCGGAATTCGTGCCGCCCCAATACCTCGACCCGCTACAGGTGCCACGGCGCAATACCCTCCACCGCGTCGTGACCTGACCCTCGCCCCACCCCGAGGAGCCCGCCGACCGCACCGGCGACGGGCTCCTCGGCATGCCCATCGCACGCGGCGGCGTAGCGAAGGCCTCCTTCCCTACCTTCAGGGTAGGCAAGGAGGCTTTCACCACCCCCTGGACCGACCACGCACCCTCCCCGGAGTTATTGACCCGTAAGGCAAACGTGGCGTGCCTGCGGAACCCGATATACCCCCGCAACTGTCCATAAAGGACGCCATCTCGCCATTTGCTTCCGATTTGAGCGGCTTTGCGCGGGAGTCGTGAGTGGCGATGATCGTTCTAACCCTCCTTGCCACTCACGACCACCTGTACCAACCAGGGCCGAAAGCTCCTGTCGTCGCATCAGACTCGGCGAAGGGAGCCTTCAGCCCACCGCGACCCCGCCCACGGACCCGACCGACCTACCCCGCCCCACGCAGACTCCTCAAAGGTAAATGGCCGCCGGAGTTCCCCGGTTGCCCGTCATCTGGTCCAGCGCCCACGCCCGTCCGAAATCGGCCAGCGCGGGACCCGACCAATACGCGGGAATACTGATTCCCTTCCACAGCGGCATCTTCGGCCCGCTTATGGTTCCGTGACTGACCTGCACCTGGACCGCGCCTTCCACCCAGGTGAAGACGAAATGCGCGTACATGAACATCCACGCCTGCCTGCCCAGCAGATCACGCGCGAGCAACGGCCCCTCGGAGGGGTACGGCGCCGTGTAGATCACTTGCTTCCGGCCACTGCGGTAACTGATCTCCTGTGCCGTGATACCAGGAGGAAGCATCGAGGGTTCCACTCGATCAGTCCTCCACAATGGTGATCGTGCCGTGCCCGTCGCAGCCGGGACAACCTTTTCCATCACAGTCGCCACAGACCGAAGTAAGATAGTTCATGATGTGCGCTTGAGTTCCCTTACCGTTTCCGGAATTTGTGAACTCAAGCTAGCGAGCACGACGATATCCGGACAAGCCGAACGAAGCCACTCCATTCCGACGGATTACAAATCCCGAATTATTGCAGCAACGCAACGCATTCGACGTGGTGCGTCATCGGGAAAGCGTCGAAAGCGCGCAGATCCACCAGCCCGTATCCGTGCTCCTTGAACAGCGCGATGTCGCGTGCCAAGGCGGCCGGGTCGCACGCCACGTAGACGATCCGGTCGGGAGATCCCTCCACAATGGACTCCACGACGGCCTTGCCCGCGCCCTTGCGCGGCGGGTCGAGGACGACGACGTCCACCGGTTTGGGGGCGTCGGCCAGGAGGTGTTCGACGCGGCCGGAGCGCCAGCGGACCTGCGGGAGGTCGGCCAGGTTCTCCTCGCCGTCGGTGACGGCACGCCGCCCGGATTCGATGGCCAGGACCCGTCCGCGCGGGCCGACCTGCGAAGCGAGCACGGACGCGAAGAGGCCGACACCGGCGTACAGGTCCCAGGCCACGCCGTCGCGCGGTGCCTCCGCCCATTCCGCGACGACGGCGGCGAGCGTGTCCGCGGCGGCCGGGTGGACCTGCCAGAAGCCGTGGGCGTCCAGGCGCCAGTCGCGGCCGGCGGCGTGCTGCACGGCGATGCCGCCCGCCAGCTGCCGGGACCGGGTCTTCCCGTGGACCGTCGACAGGTCACGAAGGTGCACTTGCCCCTCGCCGTCCTTGGTGACCTCGATTTCGCTGCCGGGCCGCCAGTTGCGCGACACGACGTCGTCGAGCGCGCCGGGGACGGTGATCGGGCAGTCGTCGATCGGGATCACGCGATGACTGTGGTGCGCCCGGAAGCCCGCCTTGCCGTCCTTGCCCGCGACGAGCCGCACGCGGCTGCGCCAGTCCAGCGGGCCGCCGTCGAGCGCTTCGACGACGACGTCGCGCTCGATCCCGGCGAGCCGCTTCAGCTGCTCCATGACCACGGCGGCCTTGAGTTCACGCTGATGCGTGGGCGTGGCGTGCTGCCAGTCGCAGCCGCCGCACTCCCCCGGCGCCGCGAGCGGGCACGGCGGCTCCACGCGTTCGGGGGATGCTTCGAGGACCTCGATCGCGTCGGCGCGGCAGAACGAGCCGCCCTTGTCCTCGGTGATCGAGGCCAGGACCCGCTCGCCGGGCAACGCGTGCCGGACGAACACGACCCGGCCCTCCGTCCGTGCGACGCAGTGCCCGCCGTGCGCGACCGCGCCGACCTCCAGCTCGATCGTTCGTCCGAGCCAGGTGCCGGTCGACGCGTCCACACTCATTCTGTTTTGTCCTTCGTCTTTTCGGGTTGCTTGACGACCGGGGAGAACCCGCGCCGCACGTCGCCGGCCGCCGGCCGTGCCTTCCGGTCACGTTTGATCGCCTTTTCCGACGATTCGAGCTGCCACGGCACGCTCGTCACCATGACGCCGGGCTGGAACAGGAGGCGTCCCTTCAGCCGCAGCGCGCTCTGGTTGTGCAGGACCTGCTCCCACCAGTGCCCGACCACGTACTCGGGGATGAACACGGTCACCACGTTGCGCGGATTGTCGCCGCGGACGCGCTTCACGTAGTCCAGCACCGGTTTCGTGATCTCGCGATACGGCGATTCGATCACCTTCAGCGGCACCTTGAAATTGTGGTCGTCCCATTCCTGGACGAGTTTGCGGGTCTCGACGTCGTCGACGTTCACCGTGACGGCTTCGAGGACGTCCGGCCGCACCGCCTTGGCGTAGGAGACCGCGCGCAGGGTCGGCAGGTGCAGTTTCGAAATCAGCACGATGGCGTGGTTGCGCGAAGGCAATACGGCCGGTTTCCGGTCCATTTCGCGCAATTCCTCGGCGACCCGGTCGTAGTGTTTCCGGATCGCGGTCATCAGCACGTAGATCGCCACCATCGCCGCGATCGCGATCCAGGCGCCGAGCAGGAACTTCGTCACCAGCACGATGATCAGCACGGTTCCGGTCATGGTGAGACCGATCGCGTTGACCGTCTGCGAACGCCGCATCCGCCGCCGCACCGTCGCGTCGGTCTCCCTGGCGAGCAGGCGGTTCCAGTGCCGGATCATGCCGGCCTGGCTGATCGTGAAGGAGACGAACACGCCCACGATGTAGAGCTGGATGAGCTTGGTGACCTCGGCGTCGAACGCGATGATCAGCACCAGCGCGAAGGCGGCGAGGAACAGGATGCCGTTGGAGAAGGCCAGCCGGTCGCCGCGGGTGTGCAGCTGACGCGGCAGGTAGCGGTCCTGGGCGAGGATCGAACCGAGCACCGGGAAACCGTTGAACGCGGTGTTCGCGGCCAGCAGCAGGATGATCCCGGTGGCGAAGGAGATGTAGTAGAAGGCGGGGGTGAAGTCGGCGAACACCGCCTGCGCGATCTGCGCGACGATCGTCTTCTGCTCGTAGCCGGCCGGAGTGCCGGTGAGCTGCGTTTCCGGGTGCTCGGCGAATTTGACGTCGGTGACGATCGCCAGCGTGATGATGCCGACCAGCATCGTCACCGCGAGCACCCCCATCATCAGCAGGGTGGTCGCGGCGTTCTTCGATTTCGGCTTCTGGAACGCCGGGACACCGTTGCTGATCGCCTCGACCCCGGTCAGCGCCGCCGCACCGGAGGAGAACGTGCGCAGCAGCAGGAAGAAGAACGCGAAACCGGTCAAAGAGGCTTCTTCGTGCAACTGGAAGTCCGCGCTCTCGGCCCGCATGTCGGCTCCGGAGGCCGCCTCGATCAGGCCCCAGATCACCATGCCGAGGATGCCGATGATGAACCCGTAGGTCGGGATCGCGAACGCTTTGCCCGATTCGCGTACTCCGCGCAGATTCAGCGCGGTCAGCACGACCACGATGATGACCGCGGCGATCACCTTGTGCTGCGCGACCCATGGAATGGCCGACCCGATGTTCGCCACGCCGGACGACGTCGACACCGCGACGGTGAGCACGTAGTCGACCAGCAGCGCGCTGGCGACGGTGAGGCCGAATTTGCCGCCCAGGTTGGTGTTCGCGACTTCGTAGTCGCCGCCACCGCTGGGATAGGCGTGCACGTTCTGCCGGTAGGACGCCACCACGACCAGCATGACGAGCGCGACGGCGACGCCGATCCACGGCGCGAACGCGTACGCCGACAAACCGGCGACGCTGAGGGTCAGGAAGATTTCCTCAGGCGCGTAGGCGACGCTCGACAACGCGTCGGACGCGAAAATCGGCAGCGCGATGCGCTTCGGCAGCAGCGTATGCGAGAGGCGGTCACTCCGGAATGGACGTCCGAGGACGAGCCGCTTCAATACGGTCGGGAACTTCGACACCTGGGAAGACTAACTGTGACGCACAGCGTCTCCGTTGAGGGTGGCGGAGGGGAGGATGGTGGAGGTAACGGGCGGTGCTCACGGTAGGTTCGGCGCTGGTGTGTCTGGGTACCTGCGGACGGGTGAACGTCCGACGACGAAGGAGGCAGGGCGTGCACGTGGTGATCATGGGATGCGGCCGGGTAGGCGCATCCCTGGCCGCGGCGCTGGAGCGGCTGGGGCACGAAGTCGCCATCATCGACAAGACCCAGCAGGCGTTCCGGCGGCTCGGCAGTGATTTCCACGGCCAGCAGGTCGTCGGCGTCGGCTTCGACCGGCAGGTGCTGATCGAGGCCGGGATCGAACGCGCGGGGGCTTTCGCGGCGGTGTCCAGCGGCGACAACTCCAACATCATCTCGGCGCGGGTGGCCAGGGAGAACTTCGGCATCGACAAGGTCGTCGCCCGGATCTACGACCACAAACGCGCCGCGGTCTACGAACGGCTCGGCATCCCGACGGTGGCGACCGTGCCGTGGACCACCGACCGGTTCCTGCGCACCCTGCTCCCCGACGGCGTCGCCTCGGAGTGGCGCGATCCGTCGGGCAGCGTGGCGCTGCTGCAGCTGCCGCTGAACGAGGGCTGGGTCGGGCACAGCGTGCGCGACCTGCAGGACACCACCGGCGCGCGGGTCGCGTTCATCATGCGGTTCGGCACCGCCGTCCTGCCCGACACCAAGGCCGTGATCCAGGCGGACGACGTCGTGTACGTCGCCGCGAAATCAGGCACTGTCAGCGACGTGACGAGCGTCGCCGCTCGCGAACCGGAAGAGGAGAACTGATGCGGGTCGCGATTGCCGGGGCCGGGGCGGTCGGCCGGTCGATCGCCGCGGAGCTGATCGACGGGCGCCACCAGGTGATGCTCATCGAACGCGAGGCCGACCAGTTCGAGCCGCACACCGTCGAGCAGGCGGATTGGGTGCTGGGCGACGCGTGCGAGGTCTCGATCCTCGAGGAGTCCGGGATCGAGGAGTGCGACGTCGTGATCGCCGCGACGGGCGACGACAAGGCGAACCTGGTGGTGTCGCTGCTCGCGAAGACCGAGTTCGCGGTGCGCCGGGTGGTGGCGCGGGTCAACAACCCGGCCAACGAATGGCTGTTCAACGACGCCTGGGGGGTCGACGTCGCCGTCTCGACCCCGCGGATGCTCGCGGCGATGGTCGAGGAGGCGGTGAGCGTCGGCGATCTGGTGCGGCTGATGACGTTCCGGCAGAGCCAGGCGAACCTCGTCGAACTCACCCTCCCGGAGGAGACGCCGCTCGCGGGCAAGGCGGTCAGCGAGATCAACCTGCCGCGTGACGCGGCACTGGTGACGATCCTGCGCGGCGACCGCGTGATCGTGCCGCAGCCCGAAGACCCGCTGGAGCCGGGTGACGAGCTGCTGTTCGTGGCGACGTCGGACGTGGAACCGGAGATCCGGACGGCGCTGGGTTATTAGTTGTCGACGGCGGGCGCCTGCGCGTACTTCGCGCGCAGGCGGGCCTCGACCTCTTCGTCGGTCTCTTCGCGCGGGGCCTCTTCGGCCTGCGCCTTGAGGTGCTTGTCCGACCTCCGCACCGCCCAGACGACGGTGAGCAGGCCGAGCGCGTACAGCGGGTAGCCCATCGCGATCTTCGCGAAGGCCAGCCAGCCGGTGTAGTCCTCGTCGTAGAGCCAACGCTGCACGACGAACCGGGCACCGAAGATCAACGCCATGGCGGCGGTCGCGATCGAGTAGGAGATCAGCGACTTCTTGTCCTTGCGCCAGGCGTGACCGCTGCCGTTGAGCGCGTTCCACACCACGCCGGCGAGCGGCCAGCGGACGACGATCGACAGCACGAAGACGCCGCAGTAGACCAGGCTCGTCCAGATGCCGAACAGGAAGAAGCCCTTGGCCGAACCGGTCCGGTAGGCGATGAACGCCGCGATCGCGACGCCGAAGAACCCGGAGATCGCGGGTTGCAGCGGCTCCTTGCGGACGATGCGCAGCACGGTGATCGCCACCGCGCTGCCCACCGCGGCCCAGATCCCCACCGTGAGCCCGAAGATCGCGTTCGCGATCACGAACACGATCACCGGCAGCGAGGAATAGAACAGACCGGACAGTCCGCCCATCTGTTCCAGCAGGGTGGGCTGGGGCTTCTTGTCTTCGGTCTTCTCTTCGCCGCCGACGGGTTCAGTCACGATGCGGGATCAACTCACAGGGCTCTGAAGTTCGTAATAGGGGTTGTAAAGCACCTTCTGACCATCACGTTCGGCCATCCGGCCGCGCACCTTGATGGTTCGCCCGGGTTCGATCCCGGGGATCCGGCGGCGTCCGAGCCAGATTAGCGTCACACCCTGTGTGCCGTCGAACAGCTCGGCCTGCAGGGTCGCCGCCTCGTTGGTCGGGCAGAGCTCCACGCTGCGGAGTCTGCCGAGCACCGTCACCTCTTGTCCCGACCGGCAGTCGCAGGCGCGCTGCGCTCCGCCGGCCTCGGATTTTTCGGACAGATCGTCGGCGTCGAGATCCTCGACGTCGCTGGTCAGCTTGCGGACCAGCCGGCTGAAGTAGCCGCCGTCTTTGGCGGACATAACGGTGCTCCTGTGCTCCGGGGCCCCCGACTTGAACGGCCCGTGCGTAATCCAGCGTAACTGTGCTCCGACCAGGAGAACGGGTTTAGGGGAATATCGCAACGTGACCTCCGCTATTCCGCCTACGACGGCAGTAGTACTCCCCGGCACCGGGTCGGACGAAGTGTTCGTGCGCGCCGTGTTCGACGGCCCGCTGCGGGCGCTCGGCATCCGGCTGATCGCGCCGCCACCGCCCCCTGGTGACCGGCTCGCGGACGGCTATCTGGCGGAGCTGGACAGGCTCGCCGCCGAGCACGGCCCGCTGCTGGTCGGCGGCATCTCGTTCGGCGCGCACCTCTCGGCGGAGTGGGCGGTGCGGAATCCGGGCCGCTGCACCGGCCTGCTGGCCGCGCTCCCGGCCTGGAACGGTCCGGCCGGGCGAGCACCCGCGTCGCTCGCGGCGCGGCTGTCAGGGGATCTGGTGGCCGAAAACGGGGTCGACGGGGCGCTGGCGAAGTCGTCCGACGGCGTCCCGGAGTGGCTCGCGGCGGAACTCGGCCGCGCGTGGCGGCGGCACGGCGCCGGACTGGCGGCGGGCCTGCGGACCGCGGCGGCCCATCCCGCGCCGTCGCTGGAGGACCTCAAGGGCCTCGACGTGCCCGTGGGGATCGGCGCGTGCGTGGACGATCCGATCCACCCTGCGGAGGTCGCGCGTGCCTGGGCGGAAGCCCTGCCGCGCGCCGAGGTCGGCGAGTCGACGCTCACCGCCCTCGGCGCGGACCGGGAGTCACTGGGCCGGGCGACCGTGCTGGCCTGGTTGAAAGCGCGCTAGCCCTGCTGCTCGGCGATGTGCTGCGCGACGGCGTCGGGCAGCGTGATGGTCAGCGGGGTGCGGACCGGCATCGGCGCGTCGCCGCGGTCGACGATGGTGTGCCGCACGATCTCCCGCAGCACCGCGGGCGCCTGCGACGCCTGCGACTGCGGCCCGGCGATGACGCCGCGGAGCATCCAGCGCGGGCCGTCGACCCCGACGAACCGCAGCGCGACGTCGCCGACGATCGCGGACAGCTCCAGCCCCCACTCCCCCATACCGACCGAGACCTTGGCGCCGTCGGCGCGCAGCTGCTCGGTGAGCTCGGTGCTGACGTCCTTCCACAGGCCGCCGGACCGGGGCGCCGCGTAACCGCTGACGGTGATCTGGCCCTGTTCGGTGACGACGTGCACCGCGCGGACACCGCCGCTCTCCGGGTCCATCTCGACCTGGACCTGGGAACCGTCGGGCACCGGCACCTTCACCGAGCCGAGGTCGATCCGCGGGATGCCGTCCTCGGGCGCGTCGGCGAGGTCGAAGGGGCCGTCGGAGGTCTCCGACAGCTGCGGCTCGATCTCCTCGTCGGCAGCGCTGTCGGGGCGCTCCTCGACCTCGGGCGCGGCATGCCGTCCGCTCGGCTTCGCCGCGCGCTTGCGTCCGAAAATCCCCACTAGTTCTCCGTTCCTTCCCTGGCTCCGGCTCCCAGTGTGGCGTGTCCGCCCGTGGAGCCATACCCTCCCTCGCCGCGCTCGGACGGCTCGAGCTCGGCGACCTCGACGAACTCGGCCTGTTCGACCCGTTGCACGACCAGCTGCGCGATCCGGTCGCCGCGGGTGAGCACGACCTTCTCGGAGAGATCATGGTTGATCAGGCAGACGCGGATCTCACCGCGGTACCCGGAGTCGATCGTGCCCGGGGTGTTGACGACCGAGAGGCCGACGCGGGCGGCGAGACCCGAGCGCGGGTGGACGAAGCCCGCGTACCCGGGCGGCAGCGCGATCGCGACGCCCGTGCCGACCACGCCGCGTTCACCGGGCGCGAGCACGAGATCCGAGGTGGTGACGAGGTCGGCGCCCGCGTCGCCGGGGCGCGCGTAGGCGGGGAGGGGGACCGAAGGATCGATCCGGGAAAGCAGTACCTGAACGGTGGACACGGGCGGCGAGACTACCCTGAAGAGGTGGGTGAAAGCGTGAACACGGCCGAAGGCGGCGCCGTCAAGCATTCAGAGCGGCTCTACGTCCCGTGGTGGGGCTGGCCGCTGCCGCTGCTGGGCGGCGGGCTGCTGGCGGCGGAGATCGACATGGGCTATCCCGGGCTGCGCGGATGGCTGCCGTACGTGGTGCTGATCCCCGCGGTGATCGCGCTGATGGTCTCGCTCGGCCGGTCGAAGGTGAAGGTGACCGGTGGCGCCGAGCCGGAGCTGTGGCTGCGCGACGCGCATCTGCCGCTCGAGTTCGTCGGCGACGTCGACGTCATCGACAAGGAGGCGAAACGCAAGGCGCTCGGCCGCGACGCCGATCCGGCGGCGTTCGTGCTGCACCGGGGCTGGGTCGGCCCGGTCGTGCGGGTCTGGCTCACCGACCCCGACGACGCGACGCCGTACTGGCTGTTCAGCACCCGGCATCCGGAGAAGGTGGCCGCGCTGCTCCGCCACCCCGCCTCGAAGTCCTAGACGTACAGGCTCGTGCTTGTTCAAGAAAGGGGGCCGGCCACCCGGCCGGCCCCCTTTTTCCTGTTCAGTCCCCGAAACCCCTGTCGCGCCGTCCCCTGTGCCCGTAGGCTCAGGCGCAGTCACGGCAGATGAGCCGGCCGCCACTCTCCTCCGCCAGCCTGCTGCGGTGGTGCACCAGGAAGCAGACGGAGCAGGTGAACTCGTCGGCCTGCTTGGGCACGACCTTGACGGTCAGGTCCTCACCGGAAAGTCCGGAGAGGTCCGCGCCCGGCAGCTCGAAGTTCTCGGCGGTCGCGTCCTCGTCGACGTCCACGACGCCGGACTGGTTTTCGTTACGCCGTGCCTTCAGCTCTTCCAACGAGTCTTCGGCCAGCTCGTCGGCTTCGCTGCGGCGCGGAGCGTCGTAGTCGGTCGCCATTAGTCCCTCACCCCTGCGATGCTTTCGATGTCAGATGGCCCGGACCCGCGAGCGCGCGGCTCGTGAGTCCTTCGTGCCGCTGGTTAACGTCCCAGCGCCCCTGTTTGTGCCCGGCTGGGCAGTGAGCGAGGTCTCTCTTTTGCGCCTCTTACTGCCGCCTGAGCCCGCGAAGGGTAGCTCACGCCGATACCGGCTCTGCAACGAGTCAGACATTGCTGCGATTACGTCACCCAACAGGGGGAACCCTGCTGTCAAGACGCCTGTCGTCCGAATGGGTTGCCCCCGCGTCGGGTACCTCACCCCTTGGGCCCGGCCGCTTGCCCGGAGTGGCCATCGCGTGGTGCTATCCGGAGGCCCGCGCCGATCACCCGCGCCGCAACGCATAGGCTGATCGGACACGATGGTGAGATGAAGCACCGTCCGGGGATCCGGGCTTTGGGGAAGGGACTGGCAGGTGGCGTCGGGGAACGGCATCGGGGACCGCGGGGCGAGGCCGTATCGCAAGTACAAGCCGCTGCCCGCGCTCATCGTCATCGGGGTGATGGCCCTCGGCGCGGTGATCGTCTGGGTGAACGTCGTCGCGAGCAGATCCGACATCGACGCCAGGGTCCGCTGCGATCCGCCGCCCGCGCCGCAGCAGGGTGTCACCTACACGCCGCTGGCGCACAACGGCCTCGACGACCGCGCGCCGGTCCCGCCGGACAAGGTCGCCGTCCAGGTGCTCAACGGCTCCCAGGTCCGCGGCCAGGGCGGCATCGTCACCAGCACGCTCAAGGAACTCGGGTTCGCCCAGATCGTCGAGCCGGACGTCGACCCGGCCTACAAGAACGTCGAAGCCAAGTGCCGCGGCCAGATCCGCTTCGGCGAGAACGGCGCCGCGGCGGCCCGCACGCTGAGCCTGGTGGTCCCGTGCGCCGAACTGGTCAAGGACAACCGCAAGGACGCTTCGGTCACGCTCACCACCGGCACCCTGCTCGGCGACATCCGCCCGAAGGCGGAGGCGCGCCAGGTGCTCGACCAGCTCACACAGTGGTCGAAGGCGCAGCAGGGCAGCGGCGGCGGTGAGCAGTCCGCGGGCGGCGGTGCCCCGGTGATCGACCAGGCACTGCTGAAGGCCGCCCGCGAAGCTCCCTGCTGACGCTCAGATAGCGCCAACGCCCGATTCGAGCAGCGCCTGACGCAACGGCGCCGCGATCGACGGCGCCACCGCGAACGTCGCGTCCGGCCCCAGCTCCGCGTCCTCCCCCGGCAACGACACCTGAGCGCCCGCCTCGGCCGCGATGAGCGCGCCGGCGGCCCAATCCCAGTGCCCGAGGCCGTGTTCGACGTAGGCGTCCAGCCAGCCCGCCGCGACGGCGCACAGATCGAGTGACGCGGCCCCGTTGCGCCGCACGTCCCGCACCCGGGTCGCCAGTTCCGCGACGAACCGGGCCTGCTTCGTCCGCCGTTCCACCTTGTAGGCGAATCCGGTGCCGACGAGCGTCAAATCCAGCCGGGAAGGGGCGTTGACCGACAACGGCCGCCCGTCGAGGAACGCGCCCTGCCCGCGCGCGGCGGTCCAGCGGCGCCCGCTGACCGGTTCGACGACGGCGCCCGCCACCGACACCCCGCCGACCTGCGCGGCCACCGACACGGCGAACCACGGCAGCCCGTAGAGGAAGTTCACCGTCCCGTCGATCGGGTCGACCACCCAGGTCACGCCGTCACCGGCGAGCCCGCCGCCCTCCTCGCCGAGCACGGCGTCGTCCGGGCGCAGTTCGGCCAGCCGGGCACGCACCAGCCGCTCCGACTCGTGGTCCACCGCGGTCACCACGTCGGTGTCGGCGGATTTGGTGTCCACGCGCACCTCGCGGCCCGCGTTCATCCCGGTCCAGGCCTCGTGGACCAGTTCGGCGGCCTCGCCCGCGACACGCTCGGCGACACCCTTCAGCAACGTCTCGTCAACTCCCACGTCCGCCATGTCACCACATCCGGTTAAAGTCTCCGAGGCAGGCTTCTGAATCGTGCGAGAAGGGACCACGTCCGTGGTGGAGGCGACCCGAGGGTTCGGTATCGACATCGGCGGCAGCGGGATCAAGGGCGCGCTGGTGGACTTGGCGCAGGGACAGCTGATCGGCGACCGGATCCGCATCGACACGCCGAAGCCGTCGACCCCGGAGGCGGTGGCGGACGTCGTCGCCGAGATCACCGGCCAGGCGGGCTGGGACGGCCCGGTGGGCGTCACGCTGCCCGCGGTGGTCAAGAAGGGGGTCGCGCACACCGCGGCCAACATCGACCGCAAGTGGATCGGCACCGACGCCGACGCCCTGTTCGCCAAGCGGCTCGGCCGCGGCGTGGACGACATCGCGATGCTCAACGACGCGGACGCCGCCGGCATGGCCGAGATCCGCTGGGGCGACCCCGTGGCGCGGCGCGGCGTGACGGCGCTGCTGACCTTCGGCACCGGTATCGGCAGCGCGGTCTTCCAGGACGGCAAGCTCGTGCCCAACACCGAGTTCGGCCACATCGAGGTCGACGGCTTCGACGCGGAGAAGAAGGCCGCGGCGTCGGTGAAGGACAACGAGGAGCTGTCGTATCCCGAATGGGCGGAACGGGTGAACAGGTATCTGTCCGTGCTGGAAAACCTGATCTGGCCGGATCTGTTCATCGTCGGCGGCGGGGTCAGCAAGAAGTCGCACAAATGGGTCCCGCTGCTGGACATCCGCACGCCGGTCATCGTCGCGTCGTTGCAGAACAACGCGGGCATCGTCGGCGCCGCGGCCGCCGCGGCGGAGGGCATCGAGCACTGACCCGCCCGCGCTGACATCCACCCCGCGGATGTCACTTCGGCGCGTCGCACGGCGTGTCGCGGCCGCCGGTCGGTGGTCCGCGCCGCGACGCTGTCACGTATCGTCGTTACAATGGAACACGGCCCCCGGCGGCGGCACTCACGAGAACGAGGGAAACCGCAGGCCGAGGGGTGTTCCCCGAAGTTTGAGGCAGCCGAGACCATCACGCCTCGGCTCGTCATGATCGACCGCTGCGAAAGGGCGTAAGTGGCAGCCGCAAGAACCGCAACCCGAAGCGGGACGAAGACAGCGACCGCAGCCGGCGAGCCGGCCGACGAGGCAGCCACCGACGCGGCGAAGCCCGCGGCGCGCAAGACCGCCGCCAAGGCGGCCGGCGCGAAGAAGGCCCCGGCGAAGAAGGCTCCGGCCAAGAAACCCACCACCAAGGGTGCCAAGACCGAAGACGGCGATCCGGAAGACGGTCCGGTAGAGCTCGACGAAGCCGACCTCGAAACCCCGGACCTGTCGGACCTCGAAGAGGTCGAGGTGGACGTCGTCGACGCTTCCGTCACCGAGGAGACGGAAGAGGACGCGGAGTCCGACGAGGACGTCGAAGAGACGCCCGCGCGAGGACGCCGCACGTCGACCGACAAGAACGCCGGGAAGACCTCCGACAACCCGGACTTCGTCTGGGACGAGGAAGAGTCCGAGGCGCTGCGCCAGGCCCGCAAGGACGCCGAGCTCACCGCTTCGGCCGACTCGGTCCGCGCGTACCTCAAGCAGATCGGCAAGGTCGCCCTGCTGAACGCCGAGGAGGAGGTGGAGCTCGCCAAGCGCATCGAGGCCGGGCTCTACGCCGCCGAGCGCGTCCGCAACGCCGAGGAGGAGGGCGAGAAGCTCGTCACCCAGATGCGGCGCGACCTCAAGTGGATCGTGCGCGACGGTGAGCGGGCGAAGAACCATCTCCTGGAGGCGAACCTCCGGCTCGTGGTCTCGCTGGCCAAGCGCTACACGGGCCGTGGCATGGCGTTCCTGGACCTGATCCAGGAGGGCAACCTCGGTCTGATCCGCGCGGTCGAGAAGTTCGACTACACCAAGGGCTACAAGTTCTCCACGTACGCCACCTGGTGGATCCGTCAGGCGATCACCCGCGCGATGGCCGACCAGGCCCGCACCATCCGTATCCCGGTGCACATGGTCGAGGTCATCAACAAGCTCGGCCGCATACAGCGTGAACTGCTGCAGGACCTCGGCCGCGAGCCCACTCCCGAAGAGCTCGCGAAGGAAATGGACATCTCCCCGGAGAAGGTCCTCGAGATCCAGCAGTACGCCCGCGAGCCGATCTCGCTCGACCAGACCATCGGCGACGAGGGCGACTCGCAGCTCGGTGACTTCATCGAGGACTCCGAGGCCGTCGTCGCGGTCGACGCGGTGTCGTTCACGCTGCTGCAGGACCAGCTCCAGTCGGTGCTGCAGACCCTGTCCGAACGTGAGGCGGGTGTGGTGCGGCTGCGGTTCGGCCTCACCGACGGCCAGCCGCGCACGCTCGACGAGATCGGCCAGGTGTACGGGGTGACCCGTGAGCGCATCCGGCAGATCGAGTCGAAGACGATGTCGAAGCTGCGTCACCCGTCGCGTTCGCAGGTGCTGCGCGACTACCTGGACTGAGCCCAGGATTCACGGAAGACCCCGTCACCGTTTCCGGTGGCGGGGTTTTTCGCGTCCGGTGTCGAATCGCGGCCCGCCCGTTCGACGCGTGGGTATGACGAAACCTCACGCCACCAAGAACCTCGACCGCTACGGCTCCGCGGAACTCCCCTGGAGCCGCGCGCGGGACGTCCTCGCCGAGGACACCCCGACCGCCGACCTGACCTTCTTCGTGACGACCGTGCGTCCCGACGGGCGCCCGCATTCGGCGGGCGTCGGCGCCGTCTGGGTGGACGACGCCCTGTACTTCAAAGGCGGGCCGGGCACCCGCCGGTCCCGCAACCTGGCCGCGAACCCGGCGTGCACCGTTTCGGTGCGGCTGCGGGGAATCGACCTCACGATGGAGGGCGAAGCGCACCGGGTCACCGACCCGGCGACGCTGGAACGGGTCGCGGCGGTCTACCGGACGGGCGGCTGGCCCGCGACGGTGGAGGGCGACGCGCTCACCGCTCCCTTCAGCGCGCCCAGCGCGGGCGCCCCGCCCTGGTATCTGTACCGCCTCACCCTGCGCCGGGCCATCGGCGTGGCGGGCGCCGAACCCCACGGCGCGACACGCTGGGACTTCGCCCCCTGACCTCGTGAGTGGTAAGGACGGTTCTAACCGTCCTTACCACTCACGACCTCCCCGTCAAGGTGGTCCAAGGGACGTGCACGGTGACCCGCTCCCGCAGCTGTTCGTTCATCAGCCACAGCTCCCCCGTCGCCGGCCAGTACGACAGGTTCTGCGAGTTCACCGGCGCCCGGCCGCTCAGCCGCGACGTCGAGGTGCCGCCGACACCGCCGTGCAGGCACGAAGGATGGTCGCCCGCCACCCCGGCGTACTCGGGGCACACGCCGGTCACCACGAAATATCCGTTACGCGCCACCGCTCCCTGCATGCCCCACACCGGCGACACGAAGCCTTCCTTCGCGTGCACTGTGCCGTCGGCCGACACCTTGGGCAGCCCGGTCGTGCGGTCGAACGGCCACCGCAGCACCCGGCCGCCCGCCGCGTTCGGGATGTGCTCCGCGGTCACGATCGAGCCATCGCTGTGGTCGAACGACATCGTCGCGAGGCACGGCCGCGTGCCGGGCGCGTTGGTGCAGGAACCCCCGCCGGGGTACCAGTAAGCACCGATCTGCGGCATCGCGTAGTCGTAGAAAGCCGCGTGGTACTTGCCGTCCGGGCCCTTCCCGACGACGCCGGAGCTGTCGTCGACCTTCCAGAAGTGCGTGGTGTCGAAGACCCGCACCACGCCGCCGGTGGTCGCGACGAACAGCCGGTTCCCGATCCAGGTCATGCCGTGGCCATGTCCTTGCACGACGGCGAAGTTGTCGTTCGACGTCGGTTCGACGAGCAGCACGTGCCGGTATCCCAGCCCGGTAGCGTCCACAAAGGACAGACGGACCATGGTGTCGCCGGGAGTGTGCCAGGACGTCGCCACCACCCGTTTGCCGCCGACCCTCCCGGTCGCGGCGTCGGCGTCGCCGGAACCCGTGAGTCCCTGCGGGATCCAGTCGTTGGTCTTGTCGTCGTTCGCGTCTTCCCAGCAGAATCCCGCCGGGTTCAGCGCCGCCGCGAGATACGTGGCGTGGCACAGCGGCCGCGCCTTCCGGTTCGCCGACGACAGGATCTCCGGCAATCCGCGGGCCGGGAGCTGTTTCTCCAGCTCGGCGATCCGCGCGCCGTAGGTGCCGAAGCTCGAACCGGAGGTCCAGCGGAAACCGTCGACCGTGGCCGCGTCCATCCTCGGGAAGGCGGCCGCGGCGGAGGCGACGCCCGGCATGAGCGCGAACACCAGCAGGAGTGACGTGAGAAGTCCCAGCCTCTTCATGCCCGCGAGTCTCCCGGTCGCGCGCATACTTTCGATACAAACCGCTTCAGGACACCGAAAGTCCGCGCTCGGCCAGGGATTCCTCGACGCGCAGCCGTTCGATCTCCCGGTCGAAACCCTCCGGCAGTTCGGCCAGCCGGTGGGCGACCTCGACCTCCCGGCAGGCCTGGACGAGCAGCGCGTCGTACGCCTGCCTGGTGCCGTACCGGCGGGCGGCGGAGGCGCCGGGCGGAAGCTCCGCCAGCACCCGGTGCACCCGGCGGAGATCGGCGGCGAGTTTCTCGATGGGCGGCCCTGCCGGGAGCTCCGGTGCACGACGGCGGCGCCATCGGCGCACCAGGGCGGGCACTTTCAGTGCGCACCAGAAAAGAACCGAAGGCGCCACGGCGACAACGGCGTACAGCGCGACAGGCCCGGTGGCCATGACTCATGGTAATCCCGCGCGGAGCGCCGGAGAACCCGCGAATCCGGGCTATATTCGCGACTGTGCTGACCGAGGGCTACCGCTACCCGGACGCCGGCGACCACGTCACCGGCGCGTTCATCCGACGGCACGAACCCTACGACGGCTACTGGACGGCCAGCGAGGACCGCGCGCTCAGGAAGGTCACCGAACGGCTCACCGCGATCCTCGCCCCACGCGAACGGGTCAAAGCGCTCGACGCCGGTTGCGGTGAAGGCCGCCTTCTCCCCTGGCTCGCACGGTTCTCCGCCGACGTCACCGCCGCGGATCCCGACCCGGGAAGGCTGGCCAACGCCCGCGAGACCGTCGTCGAGGACACCGAGTTCTCCTTCGCCGTCTCGCCGATCACCGGGCTGGACGGCGGCCCGTACGACCTCGTGGTGTGCAGTCACGTCATCCAGCACGTGCCGACGCCGGACGTCGGGCCGATCCTGCGGCGGCTGGCCGGGATCACCGCGCCCGGCGGCGTGCTGGTGCTCGCCTACAGCCGGTCACCGATCGGGCAGGGCGCGTTCAGTCTCGACAGCGTCGAAGCTGGCGACGAAGTCCGCTCACGCCGTGTGTCGCGCGAAGAGTTCGACAAGGCGCTCCACGACGGCGGCCCGGCGCTGCCGGTGCGCCACCTGGACCCGGCGGAGATCGCGGCCGACGCGGCCGAAGCGGGCTGGCGGACCGAGTGGGAGTGGACGTACCACGTCCTCGACGATCTCGGCCCGGCCGACGAGCACATCGACCGCGACGAACTGGTCAACGCCTCCGGCCCGCTGCGGCGCCACCTCGGCCGCGACCTGATCACGCTGCTGCGCCGCGGATGACCGCGCTGCTCCTCACCTTCGCGTGGGCGGTCCCGCTGTCCGAGCGGGAGGCCGGAAAAGTGCTGGACGGCGGACGGGACCGCGGCCTGCTGGCCCACCTCGACGGCAAACTCGGCGACGAGTGGACGGCGGCGGAGAACTTCCTGGCCAGCTACACGACACCCCCGCGAAGACGGGTGCTGCGCAAACGCAGGCTGGCGATCCGCGTCGGCGAGACCGGCCTGCCGTGCGAACTCGTCGTCACCTGGCATCCCGCCTATCACGCGATGACGCTGGTCCTCGCCGCCACGATCACCGGTGCCGCGGCGGACGGGCCCGCCGCCGAGTTCGACCTCGCCATCGCGATCCTGCAAAGCCTCCAGGGCCGGGAGACGTCGAACGGGGAAAAGGGACTGCACGGCGTCTACGGCGAGAAGACGTTCCCTTCGCTCCTCAAGGCCGTCACCCACGTCTTCGAGGACCTGACCAAGGGCTGCGACCTCACCGAAGGGCTCGGCCGCAAGGGCTGGTGCGTCGAACTGCGGTCCCACGACGGGCATCCGCCCGCCCAGCGGGTCGCCGCCGATCCCCGGCCATTCTACGGGATGGCGACCAGCGACGAGGGCTGGCGGTTCGTGCCCCGCGAGGTCGCCAGGGACGCGCTCGGCCCGTCGTGGGGCACGCGGTCCTTCGTCGCCGCGTACACGATGGCGGGCGGCATCGTCTGCCTCAACAGCAAGGATTCCGTGTACGTCGAGCAGCAGGCCGAGCTGATGCGCGGCCCGTTCGGCGACGCGGAACCGTATTTCGGCATCGACAGCGAGATCGGCGGGCTCGACCACGGGATGCTCTTCATCCTCGAACGGGTCCTGATCCGGATGGCGCTGGCCGACCAGTGGCTGGCGTCGATGAAGAACACCGGGAGCCGCACCCGGCTGTTGCGCGGCTCGCTCGACGACATCCTCGAAATGCTGCATTCGGTGCTCCCGCCCGAGATCGACTCCCTGGAGCGCCGCCTGGTCACCAGCATGGGCGTGGAGCGGATCATCGCGCAGCTCGACCGCCAGGCCGAGGCGATGGACGAGGAGACCAGGTACGCCTACGAGAACACGGTGAGCGCGCGGGTCACGCGGCTCACCGTGGTGACCGTCGTGCTGACGGTCGTCACCCTCGTCCTCGGGGTCCTGCAGGTGCTGGTCTCACTCTGACCGGCGGCGCTGCTTGCGGGCGCGTTCGGCGAACAGCACCGCCACGCCCGCGGCCACCATCAGCGCGCTCGCGACCACGTGCATCCCCGGCGGGAGCAGGTGGAGCTGGACGAACCAGCTCGGGTTCGTGCTCCCCAGCAACCGGTTGATCAGCCCGCCCCCGCCCTGTACCAGCAGGAGGATCCCCAGCAGTTCGATCATCGTCGTGCCCCTTCCTCGACGTGGGCCTTGGGTGAAAGCTCCTGCCACAGCGGCCCGGTGGCGAACCAGATGGCGGTCACGACCCCCAGCCTCGGCAGCCAGCCCCACAACGGGTCGGCCTGTGCGGTGCCGCCCGCCAAGGCGATCAGCAGGAGCAGCACCCCGGCGGCCAGCCCGCAGGCCAGCACGCATTTGAACCAGTCACGCCATTCGGCGTGCAGCTTCTCCCGGCCCCTCGGCTTGGGCGGCGGTGGCGGCCCGCCCGCGAACCGGTGCGCGAACCGCACGTCGGCCCACTTGATCATCGAATGCCCGAACACCACGCTGAAGCCCAGGTACACCGCGGCGAGGCCGTGCACGAAGTTCGCCGTGGCCCCGTCGCGCAGATCGACGACGGTCGCGGCCAGCACGACGATGTCGATCACCGGGGTCAGGAGCAGCAGCGCGGCACCGGTG
>Ga0307518_10000913_pt1 | contig 22005 bp, 24 predicted proteins | sample 25_EM_MG_FD_203889 | JGI IMG/M metagenome (GOLD analysis project Ga0307518, IMG submission 203889) | Populus trichocarpa ectomycorrhiza microbial communities from riparian zone in the Pacific Northwest, United States - 25_EM | ecosystem: Host-associated > Plants > Roots > Unclassified | place...
CAGCACTCCCAACGGCGGTGCTGCGCCCGGCCCCCTCTCCTCCTCCCCCACCCTCACAGCAAGGAGTTCGTCGTGTCCGACACCTGCCCGTCGGGACGACGGCGCTACCCCGACCGCGCGGCCGCCCGCGCGGCCTTCGGAGCCACCCGTGCGCGCGGCAGGCCGACGCGCGGCTACCGCAAGTGCGGGATCTGCGGCGGCTGGCATCTCACGCCTGAGCGCAACCACCGCCCACGCCGACGCAGACGCGCGCGGACGCAAGGACGTCCGCCGCGGCGCAACTCGGAGGACCGCGCCCGTCCCTGAGCGCCGGCCCCGGACGCGCCCCAGCGCCTGACCGGCCTCCATCCCCCCACCCTGTGCTCCGGCCGGGTACGCCCCGAGCCCGGCCGGAGCCCGATCAGTATGTGAAGGACCGGCCTCTTCATGAATCCGGCAATACCCCAGCGGTGTGCGCACCGCCCGCTGGCCGGCGGGCTCGTAGTGCCCTGGGTCTCCCTGATCCACAACGGCCATGCCGCTTTCGGCAGCCTCGACGCCGAACGCGCCCTCCGGGCCTACCGCGACCGCCTGTGCCAGATCTGCGGCCACGAGCTGGACGAGCGGTGTTTCCTCATCGTCCGTCCGGCCGACCAAGCCCGGGGCTACTCGCCCGAACCCGCCCTGCACCCGGAGTGCCTGCCCTACTCGGCCGCACACTGCCCGATGCTCAACGGCGCTGCGACGCACTACCGCCGACACCCGGTGCTGGCCGGCCACCCCGCGGGCAGGCCCTGCACCGATCCGTCGTGCCCTTGCCCGTCACGCGGCCCCGACGCCGGTCATACCGCCCGCAGCGGCAGCCCCGCCGACCGGTACGAGGCCTGGATGATCTCCACCGCCGACTACCGGCTCGTCGTCCAGCCGGACACGCCCGGTGTTCCGGCCGGCATCAGCCTCGCTGTCCCGATCCGGCGCAAACGCCTGCTGCGTGAGGCCGCCCTGCCCCAGAACACCGCGCATCTGCTTGAGCTGCTGCGCAGCGCGCTCGACCTGGAGGGCGACGGGTGAGCCCGCCCCGCCTCCGCACCGCCCCAACTCCCTGTCCCCACGCCCGAGGAACGACCCATGCAACTCGACCTGTTCGCCGCCGATGACCCGCCCGAGCCTGATCCCAGCCGGCCACGGATCCACCTGAACTCAGCCGACACCCCTCCTCCGCGCCCGGAACGCCCGGGAGCCACACCGGCGCTCTCTGCGGCCCGCCGCAAGCACCCCCGGACGCGCGGCCTGTCGCCGACGTCTCTCGCCCTGGACGTGGCGGGGAAGGCCGCCCGCACCTGGCACCGCCACCGCATCGACTCCCGCATGGAGATCCCAGCCGGTGTCGTCGCCGTCCTCTCCCTCTTGCGCCAGACGGACGACGGCCCGGATCTCGCGGGACACCTACTGGCCTTCGGCCCGCAGGAGTTGCTCGACCTCTACCGGCGCGTGTGGGGTCTCTTGTGGATCAGCCGTCCCGAACTGGTCGAGTGGGCGCACCCGCTGCGCGGATGGCTCGACGAGGAGGAGCAGAGCACGAAACGGCTCGCCGCCGTCCACGCGGTCACCCGAGCAGCGCTGGAGACCGGGTTGCTGGAGCTGACGGCGGATGCGGACCCGTCCTGGCGATCCGAGGCCGACGTGCTCGGCTTCCTCGTCACCGAACTGCGCTCCCGTGGCGCACGGGAGGCCCTCAGCCAGGTCCATACCCCGCCGGACATGTGCGACCTGATGGCCCGCATGACGCTGTCGGCGGAGAACCTTCCCGAGGGAACGTGGCTGGGTGAGCCGACGGCCGGCACCAGCGGTCTCGTCCGGGCCGCCGCCCAGCACCTGCGGGAGACCGGCCGCGATCCGCGGGCCTACGTGTGGGCCATGAACGATCTCGACCCGTCTCCTCGGCCTGCTGCGCCGTCAACGCGGTGGTGTGGGACCTCGGTCGCCGCGTCCTGATCTCCTGCACCGACACCCTGCACGACGGCGACGGCACGGAGAAGGCCCTCGCGGAGCGCACCGCCATCTTCGCCCGCCGCGACGAGCTCGTCGGCCACGCCCGGACGATCGCCGCCACCCGCGAGGCCATGGCCGAGGTGGAGGCCCTGATCGCGCGCGGCCCCGGCCTGCCGGAGGCATGCTGACGATGACCTCACCCCCATTCGATCAAGCCACACCTGAAGGGGCCGCGATCGCCGATCTGTTCAGCCGGATCAAGGACATCGAGGAGAGCACCGGCGACTGGAACGGCGGCGACGTTGTCGACGTGCTGTCCCAGTGGTTCGCCGAACTGGACCTCGACGTCGACGGCGGTACGGATCAGGTGCTGCCCCCGCAGCCCGGCATGTGATTCCACCCGCCGGCGGGCCGCACGCCCACTGAGCTGTACAGCGGTTCACGGGCATCCGGAAGTGCCCGCTGACGGGCCGACCCACACCGCACCAATGCTCTGACCTGCAACGAATCGCAACCATGGCAGGGGATACGGACGTGGAATCCGCTTGCAATTCCGGCAGATGTTATCTAGTATCGAAGTATCGGTTGGGTTGGAGATCCCCCCTCCGGGGCGGCGCCGACGTGCCGGACAACGGCCACGTACCAGTTGCCCACTGCCGATCCGCTCCCTACGCAAGCACCCATCCCGTCCGGCGCTGCCCGCACCGGACGCGGCCCTCACCCGCCTGTCTTCGGGGAGGGCCGCGCCCCGGGCACCCCGGGATCTCGCTCAGCCAGAGGAACTCGTCATGCCCACCCCTGCATGCGCGCCCGCCGCCACCTGCCAGCAGACCACCGTTCGCCCCCGTCCCGAGCACGTCAGCGAACTGCCGTACCCCATCGCCGAGGAATACGTGAAGGACTGGACCTCCGCGCGCGCCCTCGTGGAGCTGATCGCCAACGCACTGGACGAGGACCCGCACGCGCACGTCCACTGGAGCGACGGCGTCCTGACCATCCACGACCAGGGGCCCGGCATCCCCCGCACCGGACTCCTCCTGGGGGCCTCCCGGAAGACCAGCGAACAGATCGGCCAGTTCGGGGAGGGCAAGAAGCTCGCAGCGCTCGTCCTCGCCCGCGACCCGGAGATCGGAACGGTCCAGTTCGACACGGTCGGCTACAGCTTCACCCCCGTCCTGAAACCGAGCACGTACCTCGCCGACATTCCCGGCCCGGCCGAGACGCACCAGAGCCTGGTGCTGCACTACCAGTACTGGTCCACCGACCGGCAGCACGGCACCCTGATCAGCGTGCGCTGCCCGAGGAAGGTGGCCGACGAGGCCATCGGCCGGGTCCGCTACCTCAACAACCCCGCCTACCGGCCCCCGCTGGAGAGCGCGGAGGTCATCCTGGAGGGCCAGCCGGGACGCATCTTCGTCGGCGGCATCCTCGTATCCACCGACGCACGGCTCGCGGCCAGCTACGACCTGCCCCTGGCCACCGCCAAGGGCGAGCAGAACCGCGACCGTACGATCGTCGACGGAGCCGCGCTGGAAACCCACATCCGCAGCGCCCTCGCGAACAGCACCGACCCCGCCGTCATCGCACGGTTCGTCGACCGCGCGCTGAACGGCCCCCGCCTGTCGTCCGCCGAGACCTACTTCGACTCCGTCACCGACTTCGACGTGCGCCTCGCCTTCCGCAACCACGCGCGAACCCTGTGGGGCGACACCGAGGTCTACTACAGCGCTGCGGGCTCACCGGTCGAGGACGAACTGCATCTGCAGGGCCGTGGTGCCACATGCGTCACGAGCAGGCTGAGCCGCCACCTGCACGCCGCCTTGATGGGCCTGCTCGGCGTCCGGCCCGTTCGTGCCGCCGTGGCCCACCAGGAGCGCCAGCGCCCCAGCACGCGGTGGGTCAAGACGACCGACGTACCGGCCGAGCGCCGCCGCACGCTGGACCTCGCCTGCGCGGTCTTCCGCAGCGTCTTCGGCCTGGAATCCCTCGGGAAGGTCAGGGTCTACCAGGAGGACGAACTCCCGTCGTACTACTGCACCACCGGCATCTACCTGCCCGCCACCGATGTGACGGGCGTCAAGGAGAGCACCCTGGACGACCTGGACACGACGCTGCGCACCGTGTTCCACGAAGGCGGCCACCGGCGGGCGGCCAGGGAGGGCAGTCAGAGTTCCGACCGCAGCGAGGGCTTCGAGCTGGCCATGGACGCCCTGGGAGGCAACCTTCTGCGCCTCCTCCTGGCACCCGCACCCCGAAGCCTCCCGCTCCTCGACACGGAGGCGTGGCACGGGGCAGAACTGCCGACCGGCGCCTACCTGGCCGACAGCTCGGATCTTCAGGACTCCCGCCGAGGCCAGCCGACCGTCACCCAGCTCCGCAGGACCAAACGGCTGGAGGCGGCCCCGGAGCCACGGCGCCTGCTCGCCGAACTCGCCGAGCGGAGGATGGCAGCAGTCCTCGATGAGCGCGGACTGCGCACCGCCGGAAGGGCCCTGTCCGCCGTCGCCTGGACCACGGCCCAGTGGCAGGTGATCGTCGCCCCCCATCCGGCCGGATACCGCCGCCTCCACGGGTTCACCTGCGTCCCCGACTACCGCAAATCCGTCGCCCTGGCCGGGCTCCTGGGCATCCACGCGCCCGTGCTCTACCTCGGGCACATCGCGGTCGAAGGCCCCGTCTACAACGTCCGGCGGGGCACCAGCCCGGCCAACCGCCCCTGGGGGAAACCCCTGAGCATCCACATGCCGAAGGTCATTTCCGACCTGCGGGCTCTCGGCGGACCCTACGCGGCGCAGGCCGACGCCATCGAGACCATGTCCCAGGGGCGCACACCCTACGACACGGAAGGCTCCTGGCTCCGCCCGGTGATCGACATCCTGCACGCGGAGAAGCAGCGGCTCGGCACCTGAGAGGACGGACCCGCCCGCTCCCGGACCCGGGAGCGGAGTCCCTCACGAACGCCCCCGTCGACGGGGCGGGCAGGCGGCCGGCCCCGACACGCCGAGCGGCCTCCGGACCCCACCGGCACAGCGGACCGGCCTCGCTCCGGCCTGCCGACGGCCCACCCGGGCGGGGCGTGATCCTGCTTGCACTCCACCCATTCAATATCCAGTATCGAATTAACAGGGAAGCGTGACGCCCTCCCTGCGCCGAACCACACGAGACAGGAGCGACCCCGTGCCCACGCCCCTCCCCACGTCCTCCGCCACCCGGTCCACGCCGGACGGCGGCCGCCGCCGCTCCCGGAACCGAGCACCGGCATGACCGGCGAGACCATCGTCACCGTCACCGGAAACCTGGTCGCCGACCCCGAAATCCGGTTCACCGAGCAGGGCACGCCCGTCGCTCGCTTCCGGGTCGCGTCAACGCCCCGCGTCTACGACCGCCGCACCGACCAGTGGACCGACGGCGAACCACTGTTCATCACCTGCACGGTGTGGCGGCACGTTGCCGAGCACGTCTGCGAGTCCCTTCAGCACGGCATGCACGTCATCGTCCAGGGCCGCCTGCGCCAGCGCACCTACGCCGACCACGAGGGCATCAGGCGCACCGTGTTCGATCTCGACGCGGACGACGTCGGGCTGAGCCTGCGTCACCGCATCGCCTACACCGACAGCACCCTCCCGTCCGCGCCGGCCCGACCACCCGCGCCCGCACCGCCCCCAGCAGTACAGGGCGCGCCGGGACACGAGCGGCAGTCCCGCCCGCAGCGGCACGGCGGCTGGGCCCGCGTCCGATGACATCCCCGGAGATCCCCGTGTCCAGTGGCAGCTCCCCGTCCCCGATGCCGGAATTCCGGCCCGCGGTCAAGGAATCCCGGTCGGTCCGCCTGGCCTTCGAAGGCCCCTCCGGGTCCGGCCGCACCCTGACCTCCCTGCTGGTCGCCGCCCAGCTCGGCGCGCCGATCGCGCTCATCGACACCGAACGCGGGATGGCGGCCAAGTACGCCGACCGCGTGCCCTCCCGCACCCAGGAGTTCACCCACTACGACCCCACGTCACTGTCCACGGCTCTCGCCGTCGACACGTACAGCGCCTTCTGGAGCGGTGCGGACGACATGCTCGACAAGGTCGACGGCGAGGCCCGGGCCGGATGGTCGAAGCACCGGCCGGTGGAGCGCACCGTCACCGAGGCCCTGGCCGCCTACCCCGGGCACGTCATCGTCACCCTCAAGGCCCGGACCGACACCGTCATCGAGACCGACACCCACGGCCGCCAGTACGCCCGCCGGATCAGCGTCCGGCCCGAGCAACGAGCCGACATCGAGTACGACTTCGACGCGGTGGGCACCCTCAACCCGGTCGCCACCGTGCACTTCGGCAACAGCCGTATCCCCGCACTCGCCGGAGAAATCATCGAGCAGCCGGGCGAGGACCTCGGCCGCACCATCCTCGCCCGGGCCGACGACGGTGTCCCCAACTGGCCCCAGCGGTCCCTCATCGAACGCGCCCGCGACCCGGACACCACCCTCGACAGCCTGCACGAACTCTGGTCGGAGATCGTCACCGCCCGCGCCGCGGGCAGGGCAGCACTCGACCTCGACGACCAGCCGATCACGCTCGCCGAGCTCGTCTCCAACCGAGGCAGACACCTGCGCGCCCCCGGCCCCGCACCCCAGCCGGATCAGCCGCCCCCACCCGCCTGAATGCCCCGGAAGACGACATGAACGACACCCCCACCACCGCCCAACAACAGACCACCATCCCCACCAGCCCCGGCCACGACTTCGCCGACACCTGGTGCGGCACCCTCACCGCCCACATCGCCCCCCTCCTGAACTGCGAGGAGGTCGACGTGCTCACCAGCCTGCTGCGCACACTCGGCGCCGAACATGCCGCCGACGCATGGATCGACGCCCACTCCCTCGCCGACAACGAGCCCACAGACAACCACTACCGGGACCCCCACGCCCCCGAGACGCCCTCGGCCGACGCCTTCCACTGGTACCCCGGCCCCGAAGGGACCTGACGCCGTGACCCACGAACACCCCGTCGCAATGAGCCCCTGCATCAGCTGCGGACGGCCGTTCCTGTACGACCCGGAGCGTGTGGTGTCGGTCCTGGTCGACACCGAGGCCGGCTGGTACCCCGAACCCGGCCGACGGCATCACGCCGTCCGCGAACCGGCCTGCCACTTCTGCGTCAGAGCGGCAAACGTCGAACGCCGCAGGCGAGGCCTTCCTCTGGGCTACGAGGGCGACACCTACACCGACCTGATACGGCACCAGACCCGAGACGAGTCGTGGACCTGCCCCCTCATGCACCGCTCCCCCACTCCCCCGGCTCCCGGACCCGCCACACCACCACCAACCACCCTCACGGCCCTGTTGGAAGACATCTCATGAGAAGCCGCGCCCGCACACCGGATGCCGTCTCGGCAGCCCCGGACGAACGCATCCGCTTCCCCCACACCGCCCGCCCCACTCCCTGCCAGGCCGACCCGGCGCTGTTCGCCTTCGAAGAGGTCGCCGACCCGCTTCAGCGGAACAAGGCCATCACCGCTGCCAAACGAGCCTGCTCCGGCTGTCCCGTCGTCCGCGACTGTCTGAAATGGGCGCTGGCCAACCCGTCGCTGACCCGCAGAGGCGTGTGGGCGGCGACCCCTCCCGGCAAGCGCGGCGAGCTGCGCACCCGCGGCTCGTGCGGCGCCTCGGCGACGACTGGATCAGTGTCGTGTCCGACCGGGACCGCCGACGCGAGCAGCAGCAGACGGCGCACACCGTGCCGCCCACGGTGCGGGAGCAGAAGCTCGCCCGCCTGGAGCTGGAACTCATCCCCTCCCGGCCGCAGCCCTACGAGCCGTGGCGTGAACCGCTCACCCCCGAGCGCCGCGCCCACAACTGGCGCATCCTCGAACTCGCCCTCACCGGCAAGGCCCCCAGGGGCAGCCGCCGCCGTCCGCCGAAGCCGCGCAGCACCCCCTGACTACCGGTCCCCCTCCCCCCAGGAGACTTTGATGCCCACGCCCGTCTTCCCGTCCTATGTCTCACCGGTCCACGCCCGGCACGGCTCCTACTCTCTCCCCCCGCTTCGGCTGGCTCCTCAAGACGCATCTGGCCGTGCAGGACAACCCGCGCGTGTTCGCAACGTCCCGCGCGATCGTCGAACTCGGGGCCGGCAAGAGCGCGGTGGCCTCCATGCGGTTCTGGTCATCGGCTTTCAAACTCACCGACGAGATCCGCCGAGGCCACGGCGTGGCCAGCGACGTGACGCCTACCGCCAGAAGCCGGTGGCTGCTCCACGAGGACGGCGCCGACCCGTACCTGGAGCAGGAGGGCAGCCTGTTCCTGCTGCACTGGTGGCTGCTCGCTCCTCCCTGCCTGGTGCCCGCCTGGTTCTACACCTTCTGTCTGTCGCCGTACGCCCGGCTTGAGCCGGGCCCGCTGCGGGAGGGGGTGCTGCGCGCGGCCGCAGCGGCGCACTGGCGGCGGCTTCCCACTGCCGGCGCGCTCCACCGCGACATCGGCTGTCTGATCCGCATGTACACCACGGGCAGCCCCCATGAACAGCCGCGCACCACCCTGGAGGACCTCGTCGACCGGCCGTTCAGTGCCCTGGGCTTGATGAGCGTCGCCCCCGACGGCATGGTCCACCTGAGCTCCTCGGCCGGCGCCCGGGCACCGGCCGCCGTGGTGGCGTATGCCTGCCTGGAGTACGCCTCGCGGGCCACACCCGGCCCGGGCAGTATCTCGCTGGGCCGTCTCCTGCACGACGACGCCGGGCCGGGGCGCGTGCTGCGGCTCCAGCCGCGCAGCCTCCGGCACGCGCTGCAAGCCGCTGCGACGCGGCACCCGCAGCTGGCCGTGGCGGAGACCGGCGGCACCGAGGTGCTCACGTTCAACCGCCCCCCGCTCGCGCTGGCCTGGGATGTCCTCGACGAGAGCTACGGGCGTGTTCGGCAGCGTCTCGGTGTCCACCCCGAGCAGGACGCCCCACGGATCCCGGCAGGGAGCCGCGAGGAGGCCCCGCATGTCTGAGTCGAACCTTCCACAGCCCGACACCGCCGCCACGGCGTCCGCTACGGGCCGCGCCCTGCACGCACTGACCACGTTGCTCCCCGCTCTCGGTGAGGGCAGCCACCAGCTCAGCTCTCGGTCGAGCGTACGGACGGCACCGAACTGGGTGCCGACCTGCACGTGTCCGCCGAGCCGGGCGCGTGGCGCGTGGATCGATCCGCTGAGGAGTACCTGCGGTTCTTCGTGCTGCTCACGTTCTCGCTGGACGGCACCACCGTGCGTGACGCCTCCCTGGTCGCCATGACCGCCGACGCCGGTACACGCGTGCGCGGCCGGGACGTGCAGGACGGGTGGCTTCCCCCCAACGCTCCGGCCGAACTCCAGTTGGTCGCCGCGTCCTTCGCCGCAGACGACGCCTCGCCCTACACAGTCGGAGACGCCCTCGTACTGCCTCCCCGTCGACCAGGGGCGTCGCGTCGCACGAACTCCTGCGCCCGTCGTCATCGTCGTCTCCGGTACAGCCGCCCGTGGCCACGCACACGGCGGCGGCGGTCAGGCCGGCCGCGATGGCGGATGCGGTGTTGAGGGCCGCGTCGCCGATCTTGATGTGCGGGGTGGGGGGCGGCAGTCGCCGAGATCGAGTGGACCTTCAGGGCGGACTTGCCGATGGATGCGGTGATCTTGACGGCGTGGGCGCGGATCGCCGCGCGGCGGGCTGCCGCCGCGGCCCTCGTCGCCGCTGCGGCCCTCGTCGCCGCTGCGGCCGCGTCAGCAGGGCTGACGTCGCCTCCCCCGCAGGAGTAGCACGTGCCGCCGCCGGAGCCTCCGCAGCCATTCCCGCCATCCCGGCCCGTACCGGAGGAGCCATCGCTCTGGAGGAACTGGCAGAACGAGTAGGAGTGGGTCTGGGCGCAGGTTCGGCGCCGCCCCCCAGAGCGAACAGCCAAGCTCCCTCGGTAGGCGTCACATGGAACGGCGGTCGGCCCCGCGCGTGTGCGCGGGGCCGGCTTCTGGCGTCAGTACGCGTCACCTTGCCTGCTGGTTGGTCACTTCGCCTGGGCGAGCCAGACCGCGTCGGGACCGGCAGGGAATCGCAGCTGGCCGGTCGTATCGTGCACAGCTCGCCACACCGCCTCGGCGACATCGGTCTCCTTGGTGAACAGATCCTGGCCCGTGAAGGAGTCCATGGCCTTCTTCGCCCACGGTGCGTAGGGCGCCGGGACCAGCTCGTCCAGTGAGGCGCCGTTCGTCGCCCTGGTGGCGAAGTTCGTCGTCAGGCAGGCGCCCGGCTCGACCGTCTTCGCCTGCACACCGAAGGGCGCGAGTTCGAGCGCGAGGGACGAGGTGAACCCCTCGACGGCCATCTTGCTCGCCTTGTAGACGGCTGAGAGCGGCATGTGGCCCAGCACCACGCTGGAGGTCACGTTGACCACCACGCCAGAGCCGCGCTCACGGAACCGGGGCAACACCGCCTGCGTGGTCGCCATCACACCGAAAGTGTTGGTCTCGAACACCTCCCGCACCTGGGCCATGGGGGTGCCCTCGAACACGCTGATCGAGGGGACACCCGCATTGTTGACCAAGACGTCGATGGGACCCGCCGCCTCGATCGCGGCCGTGATGCTCGCGGGCTTGGTCACGTCGAGTTCGACGACGCGCAGCCGGTCCGACTCGGGCAGGACGCCCGCGCGGTGGGTACGCATCGTGGCGATGACGTTCCACCCCTGCGCGTGGAAGTGGAGGGCGGTCTCCCGGCCGTATCCGGACGACGTACCCGTGATCAGAACTGTCTTCATGCTGTGCCCCTCGGCGATGTGACGGGATCCGCGGAGCACAGGCACTTTCCTGCTCCACAGAAGAACTGGTAATCCCATTGGATCGCTCTGACCTGCGAGAATAGTAGAACTATCCTCGCTCCCCCTTGCGTAATCCTCTCAAGGCAGGACACCAGCGGGGGCGCGCACGGCATCACGCAGGCGAGCGGCGTCCCGGCTGGGCGGCGCGCCGAACTGGCGGCGGTACTCCCGGCTGAACTGGGAGGGGTTGTCGTAGCCGACGCGATGGCCGACTCCGGTGACATCGCCCGGGTGGGTGGCGAGCAGCAGCCGGGCCTCCTGGAGCCGGATCTGCTTCTGGAACTGGATGGGGCTCATCGCGGTCACCGCCTGGAAGTTGCGGTAGAAGGCGGAGGCGCTCATGCCGGACATCCGTGCCACGTCCTCGACCCGGAAGGGCTGCGCGTAGTTCTCGCGGATCCAGCGCACGGCCCGGGAGACATGACTGAGGCTGCTGTCGGCAAGGCCGAGCTGGCGGACCGTCGCCCCCTGCTCGCTGGTGATCAGCCGCCACAGGATCTCGCGTTTGACCAGCGGGGCCAGTACAGCCCGGTCGCGGGGCTCGTCGAGCAGCCGCAGCAGCCGGACCACCGCGTCGAGCAGCACGGGCGGGGCATCGCTGACGGCGATTGCCGAGGGCGTACCTCCGCCGGCGCGGGGGGCGTCTCCGGGACCGGCCTGGAGGAGCAACTCGGCGACGGCGGACGGGTCCAGCGTGAGCCCGAAGCCGAGCGCCGGCTGTTCGGGGGCGGCCTGGGTGAACTGTCCGGTGACGGGCAGGTCGACGGATGCGACCAGGTACTGCCCGGGACCGTACTCGTAGACCCGGTCGCCGAGAGCGAGTCGTTTGGCGCCCTGGGCGATGACCGCCAGCACCGTGCCGGACATGGACGGGGCCGGGGGGTCCGGACGGTCGACCTTCGAGACGAGGACGCCGTCGATGGCGGTGGTCCAGTCGGGGCGCGCATGCCGGGCCAGCAGGGTGCGGAACTCTTCGAGGTGCATGCATCCATTGCAGCACCGTTGCGGGCCATGGCTCCCGTACTCGCGAGGATCGTGCAAGTGCGGACGAGCATCGTTCTAACGTTTCCGCAGGTCAAGTCGATTGAATGGAATCACCGAACTCCAACACCGACCAAGAAGGCAACCATGATCGCCAACTACGGCTTCAGCGCCACCCTGACCGCCAGGCCCGGCACGGGCGACCGGCTGGTCGACCTGCTGCTGACCGGCCTGAACGAGGGCAGCCCCGGCGCGAGCAAAGAATGCGTCGTCTACCTGGTCTCCCGCTCCGCGTCCGATCCCGACGTCGTCCACGTCACCGAGGGCTGGACCAGCGAGGACGACCATCACCGGATCTTCGCGAGTGAGACCGCCAAGGCCATCGTGGCGCAGATCGACCCGCTGCTGGCCAAGGAGCCCGAGTACACCGACTACGTCCCGGTCCGCGGCAAGGCCGCCTTCTAAAGCCTCGATCAATCCCCCGGCCTGCCGCCTCGGCGCCCGCCGAGGCGGCACCCTCCTCGCCCGGCCGTCCGGCACCACCCACGAAAGGCAACGACCATGACCATGGCACGACCCGCCCTGGACCCCGAACTGCGTGAGCTCCTGGCCGAAATGCCCCTCATATCTCAGCTCACCCCGGAAGTCCTCGCGCAACTGCGCCAACTCCCCTCGACACCCATCGAATCCCTCCTCGAACACCGACAGGTCGACCGGCGCGAAATCACCGTGCCCGCCAAGGACGGTGCCCCGATCCCTCTGTCGGTCCTCAGCCCTGCGAACACCGATCGCACCACCGCCGCACCCTGCATCTACTGGATCCACGGCGGCGGGATGGTCATGGGCGACCGCTTCTCCCAGATCGACATCCCGCTGGAGTGGCTCGACCAGTTCGGCGCGGTCGTGGTCTCCGTGGACTACCGGCTCGCGCCGGAGGCCACCGGCACCGTCCTGGTCGACGACTGCTACAGGGGATTGCTCTGGGTCGCTGAACACGCCGCCGAGCTGGGCATCGACCCCGCCCGGATCGTCGTCGCAGGCGCCAGCGCGGGAGGCGGCCTCGCCGCCGGCGTCACCCTGCTGGCCCGCGACCTCCGCAGCCCGGCGATCGCCGCGCAGATGCTGATCTGCCCCATGCTCGACCACCGCAACACCACCACCTCCAGCCGCCAGTACTCCGGCGTGCCCGGCGTCTGGACCGGTGAGATGAACGCGTTCGGATGGGGCTCGGTCCTCGGCGATCTCACCGACGCCGCGGTGTCCGCATACGTCTCGCCGGCGTTGGCCGAGGATCTCTCGGGCCTGCCGACCACCTACATCGACACCGGCTCCGCCGAGGTCTTCCGTGACGAGGGCACCGACTACGCCACCCGTATCTGGGCGGTGGGCGGCCAGGCCGAACTCCACGTCTGGGCGGGCGGCTTCCACGGCTTCGACGCCCTGTACCCGCAGGCACACATCTCGACCACAGCCCGCCGAACCCGCACCGACTGGCTCGCCCGACTTTTGCCCTAGAACTGCGCTGCATAGCGCCGCTGACTCCAGCCGACGGTGCATCAACCGCAGCCTTCACGGATACGCGGTCAGACCCATTGCCAAGAATCGCCATCACCATGCAGAACCCACGCGTCAGGGCTCCCAACCGGCAGACCGGCGCGCAGGTCCTCGCTCGCCCCCTCCAGGAATCTGCGAACCTGCGCGCTTCCGACCGGACGGCCCAGAAGGTCCGCCGCCAGGAGCAGGACCACGAGTACGCAGAAGCCCAGTTCATCGCGCTCGGAGCGCCGTGCCGCGGGCGGGCCGCAACCGAGCCGTCTGGCTGCAGGAGGCCTTGGTCGCGGTCGGCGCCCGCAACGTACGCCACCGCGGCGCCCACCGCTATGTGTTCCGCCTCGGCCGTATCCTCCGAGAGCGAGAGGAGATCAAACTCGGCCTCCCTGCCCGCCGACCGTATCCCAAACATCCCGCCCCCGAGCCGACGTCCATCTGAGAATCGGACCGGCGCACGGCGCAGCCCTGCTCGCCGTGCGGGGCACCCACACCCGCCGCCTACTTCCCGGAGAAACGTGTCGGCTTGTTCTACCGGCCACCCGCCCCGTTCACCTGTCCTGACCTCGTACGATCTGCTCGGATCACAGGGGCCCGGAGGTGCCGGCCGCGCACGTACTCGCGTCCCGCACGCCCGCGGGGAGAAATTCTCGGATCCTGCGGCTTGCCAACCTCGGCGATCTGTATCTAGTATCGAAGATCGCCGGCGCACTTCGCAGCCGGCCACCGAGACCGCACACCGAAAGGAGGCCACCATCATGCAGGCCGACGGCCCCCACCCGCCGCTGCCGGCTACGGCGACCTCCTCCCCTCCCTCCGTGCAGCCAGCTCGCGCGGCCTATCGCCCCTCACCACGCCTTCCTGGAGGAAGACGATGACCGGCACCGACGAGAACGAACTCCTGGACGCCAAGCAGATCCACGACGAGTTCGGCCTCAGCCCCTCCCGCCTGAGCGAGCTGTACCGGGACCGTGCCACCACCGGATGCCCGGAGCCGGACGCGACCGAGGGGCGCCGGCGCCAATGGAAGCGCGGCACCATCGGCCCCTTCCTGTCCGCCCACCGCGCGGCGAAGACGTCACAGTCCACCGTCCGCCACAGCCTCCTCACCGGTCCCCGCGACCAGTTGATGCCGACGTCGGAGGTGGCCAAGGCACTCGGCCACAAGCGGACCGTGACCCTGCTCGGCTGGCTGCAGGACCGGCCCGACTACTTCCCCCAGCCCGATGTCGTGGAGACCACCGACGGCGGCCGCCTCCGCCGCTTCTGGTACCGGGGAACCGTCGCCGACTGGATCGCCCAGCGCCCCGGCCCGGGCAACACGCAGAGCAAGTCCCGCCCGCCGGCGGCCGCTCCGGTCGAGGACGGGGACCCGGAGGAGCTGCTCGACACCAAGCAGGCCGCGCCGATGCTCGGCTACAGCAGCCACCTGGAACTCAACCGGGCCATCGCCCGCGGCGTCCTGCCCGAGCTCGCCAGGCCGGACGACATCCTCCGCAGCGACAGGGGTCTGACCAGCAACCGCTACAAGCGCCGGCGGGTCGTCGCTCTCGCCCGCGCCCGCCACCAGCTCCCCACCAGCTCCGAACTCGCCCAGCGCCGCATGGAGGCCGCCCTGCAGGCCCTGCGCACCGCCGCCGACCCGGACGCGGTCACCGTCGAAGCCCTCGCCGAGTCCCACCCCGGCCACGGCAGCACCCTCGCCTGGAAGAAGACGATCGACGAGGCTCGCGGCACCGTACAGGCGGACTGACACACAAGAACGCAGGGAGCGCGCCGTAGGGCCGCTACCCTGACGATGTACGGCACCCGGCTGTGGGTTTCCTTCGTGTGACCCCGGCGGGCCGGGTGTGTCGGCCGGTGGTCGGGGGAGGCTGTCAACCTCCCGCCCGGGATCCTCGGATCCCGGTCCGGCCACCGCTCTCTGCATCCGTCATTTGCCCGGCAGGCTCGAGGCTCCACCCCGTTCCACTGCTCGATGGCGCTGACACGACCGTACGGGGATCGTCTCCCGCTGCCGGTGTCGACCGGCACCGCTGCGGGATCAACAGAGTGAGGGCCTGGTCGTACGCGGTGTGCACGAAGCCGACCACGACCGACCAACTCAACCGGCTGCACCGGCTCAGCACCGCAGTCTCGTAGCCCTCCTGGACCGGGCCGTCCCTCCGCCCCTCACGGGTCAACTGGTCAGTGTCGTCACGGGCGTACCGCGCAGCAGCGGCGTCCAGTCCGTGGTCGGGCCGACCACGGACCCGACCACGGGCTGTGTGTCCCCATCGTGACCGTGGTTGGGGCCTTGTGGTCGGAGGCCGGGTCGGGGGCGGCGAGTTTCCTCAAGGTCAGCAACGTGTCTCCCGCCGATAAGGGATGCCAGTGACTTCTGCCGAGACCGCCGCGTCGTTCACTCCCACGCCCACCGAGCCGCTGCCTCATCAGCTTCTGTCCGCGCTCGCCCAGCACCGGATGGCCACCACCAGCCAGCTCCACGACCTGCTCCGGCCGAACGTCGCCCGCCAGACCGTCTCCACCCCACTGAACAAGCTGCGGCGGAAGGGTCTCGTCAACTACACCGTGCTGCCCCAGTCCCATCACACCCGCGCCTGGTACCTCACGGGCGAGGGCGGCCGCCTCACACGGGACTTCCCCGCGCTGCGGGGCCGCCCTCCGTATCCGATCAGCTCGGCAACGGCCGCCTCACTGAAGACGCCCCACACGCTCACCGTCGTGCGCACCCACCTGACCTTTGCGGCAGACGCCCGCCGGCTGGGGCATGAGCACGGCCCGTGGGACTGGACCCCCGAGGTATCCCACCCCATCGGCGAGGGCGAGCGGCTCTCCGCCGACGCCGTCATGCACTACACCGTCATCGACGGCGAACACCGGCGGAAACTGCGCGCCTTCGTGGAGGTCGACCGCAGCACCATGAGCGCCGAGCGCCTGGCCGTGAAATTGATCGAATACGCGCGGCTCTTCCAGTACGAGGCGCAGCCCGTCGGCCGCCGCAAGCCGGTTTCCGCCGGACCGGCGTGGCTCCGCTGGTATCCGGTCTTCCCCCGTGTGCTCTTCGTCCTCACGGGTGCTTCCCGCAGCAGGCTGAGTGACCGCATCAGTGACCTGCAGGCGATGGTCGCTCAGCACCCGCTCGTAGCAGCACTCGCCCTCGAGGTCCAGCTCGGAGCCGCCGTCCTGGAGGACATCGAGGAACACGCCCCGTCCGGAGCCGTGTGGGCGCCATTGGCCGGGGGTGAACCCCGCCCATGGACCGCCCTGTAGTCGCGGCGCCGGTGGCTTGGCCAGGTGCATGCACTGCGAGTTGGACCCCAACAGCCCCCAACCAATCAGCCTGACAGAGCAGACCACGCACCTTGAAGCCCGCCGACGAGACCGACTCGGCGGAACCTTCACGAGTAACAACATGTTGCTTGACCAGGCCGGATGACTTATCGGCACCCGCACAGTTGGTGGCCGGGGCCGTACACGTTGCCGTGCGGGGCGGACCGATGGGCCGCCCTCGCTCTGCCGGGACCTCACCTGTGCGAGGGCGTTCCCTTCGGCGTCGGCGACGCGCTCCCCGTACCGGTCGTCGGCAGCACGGTGATCGAGGGCGCTGCGGCGGGGTCGGTGAGGGTCAGCGTGCAGGCACTGCCCTGCGGCTGCTGGCCGCAGACCCGGAGGGTGGACCCGGGACCGGAGGCGTCGACCATGGGGGAATAGGCGTCGAACCCCCAGTGGATCAACGCGATCCCGCGCTGCCCGCTCTGGTTGGTGATGACCGCCGTGTCGCCGGGAACACCGTCCGTGAGCCGGGCCCAGGCCGCCTGGCAGTGCGGGCTGTAGCGGATGACCTTGCCGACGTTCCCGGTCATCACGGTGTACGCGTCCTTGCCGCAGCCGGCCGCCAGCGGATCCTGGCCCGAGCGCATCCCACAGCGACTCAAGCGGGTTCAGTCGCTGCCATCCCTCAACGGAGGAAACCACAGGTCACAGGTCCACGAGGACGAGATTAGCGACTGAAGCTCTCTGTCTGTGACACACACGAGAGCACTCAGAGGACTTCATATATAGGCAACTCCAGTCGCTTCCGTCGCTCAAGCTTCCCTCTCCCCTCTCCGACCTGGGAGTTTTCCGCCAGGACGGCTAGCGAATGAAACGTCGCTGGCCGCTTGAGTCGCTGGCATCAGTTGAGGTCCAGCGACCCGAGCGACTGAAGCGACCGAACACCGGACATCAACACCGGCAGAGGGGACACAGCCACCTCCTGCCTACGTGATCTGCGCAGAGTCGCTCCAGTTGCTGGCCCTCGTGGTCACCCGCCTCCGCGACACCTCCTCGACTGGTCCCCTCAGGCGATGCACCGGGAAAAGGAACCTGACAGGCCGCCGCTGCACCCCGCCGGACGGCGCCGCTCCGAGTCCGAGATCTCGCGTGTTCCGCTGTTCCAGAACAAGCCGGTTTTACCTGGTGCTACCGGGCGGGTGGGCCGACGCGCATCGGGAACAGGGCGTTGCCCTGGCCCCATGCAAGTACTGCGCGACAGGTTCGACACGAGGTCTGGGGTACCGGATCGAGTTCCGCGATAGGGCACAGCGCTCTCCAGAGCGGTCGATGCGGCCTGAAACGCTGCGCCAAAAACACCCGCAAACCGGTCAACTCCCCCACTACGATGCGCAGATGAACGAGCTGGTGCCGGCCGTACGGCGCACCCTGCACCAACGCGGGCCGCTGCGCCGCGCGTTGCTGGACACCTCCGTGCTGACCACGGACATCATCGCGGCCACCCGGCGGCGGGAGCCGTCGTCGTTCGTCGCCGGGGCGCGGGCGGGGACGGTGCGGTGTCTGATTCCGGTGCACGTGTGGGAGGAAGTGCCGCGTGTGCTGGCCGACTGCCACGATGAGGGCGGCAGGTTCGATCTGGAGCGGGCACTGGAGCTGTGGCAGTCCCGGTACGCGCCCGTCCTGTACGTCGTGGACACCTCCGGCCTGCCCATGACCCCCGAGGCGGAGGTCCTCGCCGGACGGGACGCCTCCGATGTGCCGATGCTGCTGCTGGCCGGGATGATCGCCCCGGTGGTCATCATCGGAACCGACGCGGACCTGGTCGACAGCGGGCTCGCCGTCGACGACTGGGTAGCCCTCCGCACGGCCCTGGGAGACGTGGGGGTGACGGAGGGCCGGATGGCCGACCTGGAGCGGCAGGCCAACAAGGTACTGAACTTCACGGGCAACGTGATTCGCGAGGCAGCGGTGCGGCTCGCCAAGCCGAAGCACGTGGCCGTCGTGACGGTGGTGGCCGGGGCACTGTACTGGCGTCACCGGAAACACCCGCCCCTGCCCTCTGCGCGGGAGCCGGTGGTGCTGCCCGTTGTGCTGGAACACGCCTCGAAGCGGATGCGCGGGCTTCCCAACCCACACGCGCCGCCGCGCCCGGGGAAACCGTGACCCTGCCCGTCCGCGACCGCCCTGCCGGTACGGACCGAGGAATGGAATTCACAGTCCACCGTCGATTGCGAGCCCGAGGGACAGCAAGAGCCTGGCCTGACCATGCCGTCCGGACTTCGCCATCTTCACTCCCCGCTCCACGAGGGCTACTACCTCTTCGTTGATGGGAGTTACTTCTTCCTTTTCGTGTGATTGATCTTGTGATGGAGCGATGATCACGCTGGAATCAGCGTCTCTCGGGAGCATGTTCAAGTAGCTTTCAGCGTCGGGGTGCCCTCCGATGTAAGCCACTTTGAAGCACAGTTCTGCTCTGTAGAGGAAACCTTGGCGTGCGTAGGAGTGCCCAGCCTTCATCACGGTCTCTGGGTAATCGGTGTGGCTGATCGCCCATTCCTCCAGGGATCCCTCGGCAGGGTCGTCGGGAAGAGGATATTTTTCGCTGGCTTCCTTGAAGTGCAGCAGACGCATAACGTCAGTTACTTCAGCCTCGGAAACGTTATCCCAGATGTCGCCGAGTTCCGGGTCGGACAGGGATGAGCGCGCAAGGAGTTCTTCTTCCCATCCTTCTCCATCCAATGGTAGTTCAATTGAATACCATTGCTCACCTTCGTTGTCGCACTGCCACGAAGAAGGATCCGGATCCGGCAGAGGTGGAACGTGGTCATGCGCCTCGGAGTCGCTTGGCGGCAGAGGCGCAGGTGCTTGAGGTTCGGCCACACGGCCTGTGTCCGAGAGGCGGCTGTTCGGTGCATCCGGCATGGTGCGTGCAGCGTGCCTGGGCCCACGGACAACCGGGAGTGCTACAGGCGGCGGCTCTGGGGCGGTTGTAGCGGCCGACTCACCGGAGTGCGACTCTACGAAGCGAGGGGAGATGATATTCTGTGCGTACTGGTGCAGCGTCGTAACAGTGACTCCCCCCGGAGTATTCGCCGAATGGTTGGTAGGACCGTTCGTGAAGGACGGGTGCGGGTCGTTACGGAACGCCGAGTCACTCGTCACCGAAATCCTCCCGAGTTGCCTTCTGCTTGTACCTGTAAAGCGCACCTTCCACAGCACTATCCGTTGTGCCCAAAAGGTGTGCAATCTGGGGAACTTTGTAGCCTTCTGACTTGAGATAAAGAATGCGCTGAAGGCGCGGACTCAGGTCTTTCATGCGGAAGGCGATTGTGTCTCGTTGCACTGCTGTGACTTCTGGATCCTGCCCAATACGAGGGTATGGAATATTTTCCATCGGTACACATCTATTCTTGGCGAGCCCCGAAGCACGGTAGGCGTCAACAAACTTGTACTTACATCCGCCGATGAACCAAGTGCGTAGAGATGCCCGTTTTGGATCCCATGTTCCGTCCAAGATCTGCTGCTTGAATGCCATCACTGCGTCGGTCACTGTAGTAACACGTAGATCATGCGCTTGTGACTCACTCCAGTTGGCTACCCCTCCACCCGGAACATGATCCCAAATGGCGCCAGAGTTCATCCACCCAGTCAGCACTCCGAGCCCGTACCGCATCAGTCTCTGCAGGACGGCGTGGCCGACCCTGCTGTCGAAGCCCTCTTTGCGTAGGTGCTCAGCGAGCTGAACGTCGGTCCACCCGTCCAGGACCGGAGGCGCCGGCTTGCGTACTGGCCGACCCAGAGTGGGCAGATGTGCTGCCGCGAGCGTCACCGCCCCTGGCAGGACCCCAGGACTGAAGGAAGAGGTGGTTCCAACAGAGGCCATCTGCGCGTAGGCCATGTCGCCTTCACCGACGTCAGATGGATCACGACCGGCGGGTGGAGAGGCCGCACATTCCTCCGTCCTGTGACTCTCATCGTTCGAGACCACGCGCAGACCTCCTGAGGGCGCATCAGCTGTTGTGAGTGACGACGCCTCCTTCTAGGGAGCGGATGCGCTTATCCCCTCGCGTGAGGGACAACTTTCTTTTTTTCATGCCCTCCGAGGGGGAACGGCTGTCTGGCGCCTATGAGTTGGCACATTCCGATCGACCTTCGACATGGAGTCACCGTGAGTCAGAACGACCCCCAGGTGGGCGGCTCAGCGGGGGAACCGACCCCGCCTGCTCCACAAGGCACTGAGACGCCTCTCCTCGACCTGCGAGCCGCAGTGATCCTTCTGCTCGGCTGCCTGGTGGGCATCCTTGCCGGATCATTGACCTGGGCGGGCCATCAGCCCCTCCCGGCAGCGGTTCTCGCCGCAGGCATCGGATTCGCCGGCGGTGTTGTCTTCTTCGGGAAGCTCATTCGCTGAAGAAACGTTGGTGAGGGTTGGGCGGTGCCGCCCAACCCTCACCAACGACGCCGTCCCCCGCGCGAGCGGGCGCTTCGGCATCGGCCAGAGCGGCAGACGCACCAACCCGCCCGTCACCATCCAACAGGACTGACCGCCTATCACCCGCCCGACAGGCCTGGCGCCTCCCGTATTTATCCCCATCTATCGCACTTTGGCATGCACCACGCCTTGTGTGACTTACCGCCCCGGGAGGGTGAGGCGTGACAGAGCCCCGGGCGTGGCGGCGGCCGCCACCGCTACGAAGATCACGACCGTCTGTGATCTTCGAGAGGGAATCCTGATGCGCCCCGCCCGTACGGCACGCACCGCGGCCGCCGCCCTGTCCGTCCTCACCGCCCTGCTCTCCCCCACCACCGCCCACGCCGGCTACGAGCGCACCAAGTTCAAACACTGGATCGACGCAGACCGGGACGGCTGCAGATAACCCGCATGGAGGTCCTCAAGACGGAGGCGGTCACCGCCCCGGCGCAGAGCCCCAACTGTGTCTTGACCGGATGCAGTTGGTAGGGACTCACCGTACGACGACCGCTACCTCGACAGCGCGAACAAGCTGGACGTCGACCACCTCGTGCCGCTCGCCGAGGCCTGAGACTCCGGCGCCTCCGCCTGGACGGCGAAGGAGCGCGAGTTGTACGCGAACGACCTCGGTGACGCCCGAGACCTGATCGCGGTGTCCGCGGCGAGCAACCGGTCCAAGGCCGACAAGGACCCCAGCGAGTGGCTGCCCCCGTACACGGGCTACCAGCGCCAGTACGACACCGACTGGATCACCGACAAAACCCGATGGGGTCCGAGAGGGCGTTAGTCCCGTTCCTGACGATGTGGTGTCGCTCGTTCGTGGGTGATGGGGCGGTTCCGCCCTCACGTCATGTCGTGTGCATGATGGGGTCGCGGGCATGGAACGGATGCCGTACGCAACCGACTTGTCCGACGAGCAGTGGGCATTGATCGAGCCGCTGGTCACG
>Ga0307518_10000914_pt1 | contig 21966 bp, 10 predicted proteins | sample 25_EM_MG_FD_203889 | JGI IMG/M metagenome (GOLD analysis project Ga0307518, IMG submission 203889) | Populus trichocarpa ectomycorrhiza microbial communities from riparian zone in the Pacific Northwest, United States - 25_EM | ecosystem: Host-associated > Plants > Roots > Unclassified | place...
AAAGTCCATATGAATTAAGCCCAAAAAACATAAGCTAAAGCCCAATTTCTCAATGGTTTGGGCTATCCTCCATCGTCTATAATTATACGCGCGCGTAACCAATGTTTCCGGTTCGGTGTCCCCATCATAGCGTCCACTTAATCAGCTCAAACAAAATTGAAAGAATTAAATGACTAGTTCCCAGAGAACATAATGCAAGATCTTTGTATCCTAGTTGACCATCCAAAAGGATAGGTCATGTAATTCGACTTCAGAAATCAGTATCATGGATAACCTGAACCTGCAATCCTATCCAATAAGAACAAGACACAATAAGGATGCAGAACTTCTGCAAGAACCGATGGCTACTTATTTCTTTTTGTGCATCAACATCAAGAAGTTGACAACTGTGCATTATCACTTAATGCTATGAAAATGATCCTGCTTGAAATATTCTAATTACCAAAGTTCTAAAATGTTTGGTCCCTAACAACTGAGCTAAAGCAAAACACAATTAAATATTAAGAAGACTTGGGGTTGGGGGAGGAGGAATATGTACCAGCTGAATGTTGATGAAATCCTCCGTGTCATCAATGTACTCCTTCAACTGAAAGAAGTGAATGTAAATGAATGAGGTTTAACATCCTATACAAGAAAAATGAAATGGAAATGAACATAATGGTTGCTGTTAGTACTGATGTCAACTTGTTCAGGGTGCTATCAATGACAACAAAGTACGCTTCTAGCAACATCTCCAGCTCTTCTATATTCTCAGTAGCACTTTCAGTACTCTTCATACTCTCATGTCGGCTCCTTGCAATACTCAGGCTTTTCTCAAGTTTTCGTGAATCAGGAAGTGATGAAACAGGAGAAACCGGAGCAGAAATAGATGTCCCACCATCATTTGACCTAAATCCCATCAAAGATTGATCACCATAGAATGATGATTCCATCCTACATTTCTTTTCAGTGAGAAACATTTCGGCCATATCTCCATCATCATCCATGAGCTGCTCAATCTCATCTCTTACCTAGATACAAGAGAATAAGAATAGGGGAAAAGATAACCAAGTTTTATTTGCAATAAAGGAAAAGCAAGTGATATTGGATTATACCTTCTGAACCCTCCGAGTCAAAGCAACAAGTCTGCTTTTTAACCTTCGTACACGTTCCAACTTCAATGTACTGATCTTTGATGTCAGTTCATCTAGTAATGGGTATGCTTCAATTTCTAATTCCGCTGCCTTCAGAAAATTGCAATTTAAATAAGATTACTAACTTGCTCAAACTTATGGAATCTTATCACAGAAACTGCAATAGGACAGGCTATGTGATGCCTTAATATAGCAAAAGGCAGTAGTAGTACGACAGAAGGTAAGAGGACTGAATTTTGTATGAAACCCAAAAAAAGAAAAAAAGATAGCTCTAGATGGACATAAACGGAAACAAGACAGAAGTAGCCATCCCCAAATACTTCTCTAGGTCATTATGAGACATGATATCCTTTTCTAATATATAAACAGCTCACTTGTCTCTTTCACAAAGACAATCTGAGTTGCATTTTTAATGAAGAAAGAAGAATTGGTATAGCCATCAAAAAGATAAAACCAGCAAGGCATACATGTTGTGATACATGCAAATTGCAGAGGATCATGCAGTGTGGGTTGTTGCTTTTCTAGAATGTTTTACTAGTTTAAGTTTATCTGATCTTACAAACCCCGTGTACTTCACATTTAACCTCTCTGGAAATGAGTTGATAACATCACTAGAACAATAGAGTAAAAAGAATAAAGAAGCCAATAAGAAGACTGTTGGCTCAAATTTGATGACTTCCTGAACACAATTTAAGTTATATACAGAAGGATGAAATCTTGGTTTCATTAAGAGTTCTTAACCTTTGTTGAGTTGAGAAAGAGATCTTGAAATTTTTCCCTGTGCCTTTAAAATAATTGTTTCCTTTAAAGCTAATAACAGAGAAATGGACTGAACCCCAGTAACTTGCAACAGATTGGAAATAAGCACTTGATCCAAAAGAAAAATCTGTGAGATCACTGTGATCTAAAGAATAAAATGATGATTCATTTACTCAGTCAGCGTAGATTGTCAATTATGCAAATAATAGTAATGCCTTTGGTTAAGCGAATGTTCGTAGCAAATAGTAGCAATAACCATGTGAAAAATTCATCATGGATAGAGGCACTGTGTTTCCATATGCGCAAAATGCACTGCCAATCTCATATTTAACAAGAGAAGAAAAATTAAGAGGAAAAATTTAGCCAGATATTTTATAGGAGATTTTCTCAAATGTTAGTTAATAGCGTGGAACACAGTAAAATGAATAAAGTTTCCCAGAATAACAAGCCAAATTGTGTGCAGAACATACAGAGATACACATCCATGTAAATGATCCACGAGTTTGTAGCGGAGAAAGATGTCGACTAGGAAATTACTGTCAGAAGGATTAGAAAATACACCCATGTCTTTCTGTTCCAAGATGTGAAGATATCACAAGATTGATAAATACATATCTACACACAGCCAGACCTCACTTGAACTGCTCTAATTAATCTAGAATGCACATCTACATCATTCAAGAGTCAAGAAGGACATGAAAACAGCTATATGGAGAAACAAAATGGATTCAATAGTATTTATCAACTACTACGATATTGCATGCTACAGCATCTAATTCATTAAAATTATGGTTGGAAAGTTCACTAGGATTAGGAAAATCAAGAAAATTAGGAATGCACAGCTTTAATAATACATCAGCAACAAACCATTCTTAATTTCTCTTGAATAACACCATTCATTCAAATCAAGCATGTTACAGATTTAAAGTTCTTTTAACACACCTGAGAATCAAGGAATGTACAAGCAGATTCCAGAGCAACTTCAAGAGCCCTAAACTCAAAGGGCAAATAATCAGGGGATGTATTCCCAAATACACTGTCAAAATTCCTACTTCTCCTTCGATTCAATTCAGCACCTTCTGACTGCCATACATCACCTACCCCCCGTGTTGTCAATCGTCTTTGTAGCTCCACTACATACTGCAACACGTAGCTGTCAAGGGAATTTAGGAGCAGAACCTCATCAGCCGTAATAATACACCGAATCTGCTCTAAGTTTGCAACTATAGCCTTCTCTCTACCAAGGATTGTTGAGGGGTAAACAAAAAGAGGATCAAGCAGGCGTAAATCACGAGCAGGTAGGTCACAACGACGCATCATTGTGAACTTGTCAACCTCAATAATTTGGGAATTTCCCGATGAATCAACACGAATCCACGATCGAAGGCCTTGGCCACGTTTTTTCAAACCCGGAACATCAACGCCTTGGAAAGGTTGGCGTCCAGAGGCAGATGGTCGATAAGATGAATCTCTAAGGTTTATAGCTGATGCTGGTTTTGGAGGGAGCAGGCGTTCTTTAAGGTCCGCCATTAATAACAAGCCCTAAATGCTGGTACATTAGGCAAATGAAAGTGTGAGCATACTTATCACTATCCTTCTTTTTTCCAGGATGCAAAAATAAAAGAGAACGCTTATGACACTTGTTCTCGCCTACAAAGGCCCTTCTATTTGAAGTCATTCCATTAAGAAAGGCAAACTTTTATCATACCATGAGAGTTAAATTCGCATAAATTAAACCAAAAAAAGAAAAGAATGTCCATAACATTGAATGCACACTACATATTTAGTCTCAGCACAACATCCTTAGCGAAGCACATTGTGCTACACAATATAATTTTGCCCAGTGCAAGACCAGAGTAAGCCAAACCAGGTACCTATCTCCTGCCATAATTTGCATTAGATTCAAAAAACACTTCAGCCTATTTACTTGCTAAATAGAAACAAATGAATTAATGCACCCAAGATTTTACAGTTTCAGCAGCACGCAAACCGTCTCATACCAAATGTTATCAGAACTTGTTAACTGAAGAAATATCATTTTCCAAAAACGAGTCTTTCCTTCACATACACTGCGAAGGGCCTAGTTCTGTATAAACCTTGAATCTTTACTGAATTAGCATCTCCGTTATCGACACACAAAACCACCTCCAACAAACCCTAAATAATACCAAAGAGATATAGTAAAACATACATATATAATCACAAAGAAGCAGCTTTATGAGAACCCCATTAGCCAAAAACAAGATTTCAACGCAAATCACACAGCTGCAGCTATATATGAAAACAAGGGTTACCTCCAACGGAGAAATCAAACAGGAAATTGAATCACAGCCCTTTATTTCTCTGTTGATGTAGATAGAAAATCCATCAAGACAACAAAAAAATGGATTACACGCAATGGGAAAAAAACGAGATTGTAAGAATCAGATAAGTTTACTACCTGACAGTGATTTGATGGGTTGTTGATTAGAAAGGCTGAAGTGGGTTTTCTTTAAGGTAAAGGCTTGATAGAGAAGGGAATCAAGCAGAAAATATTAATGTAATAATTAAGTAGAAAATTAATAATAGTTTAAGAACTTGATTACATTAAAATATTTGGAATTAAAACACGTTCCGATTGTTCTTAGTTTCAAAGCTTAAAAAATTCCACTGCTATAAACATGGATTTGTCTGTGAGTTGGCGGGGTATTGACTCGTGCAGGGCACCATAGATTAGATGCCTAGACGGTGATGGTTACTCAGCTGGATAAATACTTACCAAGTTTTGCAACTGTATCTTCGAATCAACTCATCCTTGGAGAAGACTCATGTATGGGTTTTCCTGACATCTTACTGTGAGTAAAAACATTACATTGGCATCCATTAACAGCAAGTGTTAGAAAAACCCTGTCCCTGTGTATATAGGGCACAGCTTTATGTTGCTGGGTGAATATTCGAGTAATTTGGATGAAATATTATCAATTTTAAAATATATATATATATATATATATATATATATATATATATATATATAAAATTTTTCCAAGTTGTTTGACTGGAATTAATTTGTTATTATACAAGTAAGAAGATAATTTGAAACTCCTTTTACTAAATGTACTAGATTGGTGTCATGTGTTATGTCTTCGGGCGGGCTAGATTTTTTTTTCATGTTATTATAAAACCTATCTTAACAAATTAATTTGATATTTCGTAGGCAAAATTTTAATTTAAATTAAATTTTATATTAAACTGAGATAGAAATTCACATAATCAAACTAGATTAACCCGATAAGTTATACAGATTAAATTATAATGTAATTAATAGATTAAAATCTAACGGGTTAAATTTAATATTTTTTATAAAAAAAAATTAATAATTTTATTTTAATTTTAAAAAATAAAGTAATAGATTTTTATTTAATTAAAATTGATCGAGATGCAATTTATGATATAAACCTACCTTAAAGAATCTAAAACTATGTTCTATAGTGTTGCGTGGAACGTTGTAAGCATTTTCGTGTCGGTAAAGTGACCATGTGGTGTTAAAGAGGTTGACATGTTTCTTACTTATGTATCTACGTGAGTGTATTTGCCATGCTAACATACGTTTCAATACGATGATCAACATGTGTACTTGTCAATTTACATCATCTAATGTTAACACTATTCATTACAATAATTAAAAATTATATATAAAATAACCATCTAGGTAGTGGACCAGTGGTAAGAGCTTGGACCAAGAGGTTTGTTCTCTCTGTGGTCTCAAGTTCAAGCTCTGTGGTTGCTCATATGATGGCCACTGGAGGCTTACATGGTCGTTAACTTCAGGGCTCGTGGGATTAATCGAGGTGCGCGCAAGCTGGCCCGGACACCCACGTTAAACTAAAAAAAAAATAAGAATTATATACAAAATAACTTGTTTTTTTCTTTTCTTGTGATTATTTTACAATTCTATGAAATCAATATTAATGATGCTTAAATTCTACATCACAAAATAATACTATAAGAATTACTCTATATATAATTTTTCTTGTATATGCTTGGTTAGCTTGAAAAATTCATTATTTAACTGTTTGTTTTTGCGTTTCAAAAATTTTTTAGAAAAAATTAAAAAAAATTATTTTTTTCTTTGCTTTAAATTAATATTTTTTTGGTATTTTTAGATTATTTTGATGTACTGATTTCAAAAATAATTTTTAAAAATAAAAAAATATTATTTTAATACATTTCTAAGTGAAAAGGCACTTTAAAGAACAACCACAACCACACTTCAAAACATGATTAAAAAGCATGTTTAAACTGGTTTTAAAAATTCACTATTTTTAAAAATAATTTTTAAAAATAAAAAAATATTATTTTAATATATTTCTAAATAAAAAATATTTTAAATAACAACCACATCTAAACTTCAAAATAGGATTAAAAAGCCTGTTTAAACTGATTTTAAAAATTCACCATATTCAAGTAGCCTAATAAATTAGCCCATGAAATAGTAAGCTTTGTCGTACCGAGCTCAAACTATTCGAGTTAAAATCAAGGATTTTTTTAAAAATAACAACCTCTTAACCCGATGATTTAGTGAAATGGGTCCTTTATCAGGTCAGACCCGGGCCGGGGAGGGCCCATTAACATTTTCTAAGTACGGCTACATACCTTTATTTATAGTCTGACAACTATGGGTCTATAAGTACTGACTGCTAAGCCCAATAATTACAAGCCACAAAGAGGTTTTCATAGGAACTCAAAGTTGAGTTCTGAACTCCAAAATAATGCACCCAAGGGTCTGCCTTTGCCAGGCCCGCACCTCATCTCCAAACCAGAGCCTGCCAATTTAAACACACAAATACTTCTGTATTTGTCTGAAAGTCGAAAAATTATAATGCTCTAAAATATTGCTTATTGATACAAGGAAAGATAATGACAACTTAACTATCTCAAGGATCCATTTACGGGTGACTCAAGCTTTGAATTTTTATTTTAAATCCCTGAAAATGATGTTATTTTGAAGGGAAAGAAAAAAAACCATTATTTTTTCCACCAACCTTGCCCAGGCCAGGCCAGGCTGGTCACCAAGTTATGCCGAATCGGGTCTAATAACACGGTGAATGAGGAAGAAGCTTGTTTCAATTAGCAAAACCATAACATGGATTCCCTTGAGACAAAAACAAAGTCAGACCACATGTGGTCCTAACTCAGCTTTGCAGGTAAATTATTCAGTATACTCTTCCATGTAATTGTTCCTCACTCCCATGAGCGATGGCAATAAGCATTAGCCAAGAAGAAGAAGACAAGCAATAGCCAATAATGGTGATAAATTATTTTGGTGCTGCCTTCCATCAGCATATGTAATGGATAGGCTCAGCAACTTTACATGGAAAAAAAGAAGAAGTGAAATTAGAAACAGTCCCCACATCTAATTATGTACAATAGACGCAACCGTTATAATTTTGGCTGGAAGATGGAGGGGAGCTTAATTTTAATTCACACATTAAAACTTATCATTTACAGTTTTTTATTTTTATTTTCTTAAATGTAAGGATTAATATGAGATGAGTAGTCACGAATCCCAGCTCCTTCCCACCCCATCCATTCTTCCCACATATCCCAATCTGGATCGTTCATTCCTCTCATAGGCTCATCAATTCCTTGATCCGATGGCTCATAAGACCTGTACATCTGTGATGATTCATCTGGTTCTTCCCTCAAATTACTCATCACAATCTGCATTCCATTCCATACACACATAAGGTCAAGAGCACGGAAGAATTGCACGTAAAATGCATCCCAGCAGCAGCAACACCATGACAGTGATGGCTCTGGGAGACAGGTTCTAGATATGAAAAGACATCAATGGGCCATCTTCAAAACCAACATGGCCTAAAGAATCATCCAAGAACTTGCAACCTAAATTTTGCTCATGATTACCTCTATGATTTGGGTGGTGTGGTGCTGTGTCCTATCGAAATAAGTGGCTTTTTTTTTTACCTGATACTATGGATTTGACCATGGAAGAAATTGCTTATCACTTATCAGTCTTTTTCACGAGAAAAAATAATAATAATTGCCTTCTACACAAAACAAGAGCAATAACAATTGTATTCAATTGCAAAACCAATCAAATTTCTTCTTTATGAAAACAACCAATAAATTTTCATTGGAAACATATGCTCCATGGAATCCTATACTTGAACGTGGTGTTATTAAGTTCAATCTGTTCCAACAGTTGAACTGGAGTTTGATCCATCTAACTTAATTTCGATCAAAACAAAACTTAACTTTTTTCTAAAAAAAGTTGCATAATATATTTTTTTTTTTGAAATATCAACATTTTAAATTCGGTTATTGGCTGCATTGAATTTACAACTTTGATTGAATGTATGTGAAGGGATCATTGAATTCTGACTTTTTCAATTGTTTATCCTATTCTCAATTATTTAGCAAAGGTAGTCATCTTGGATTGAACACTTTCACCTCCTATCCTTTTATTTTCTATGTTTTGAGAATAATATTCAACCTTTACCTAACCCTACATGAAGTCATGAACCCCACCACGAAAATAAAAGGAAAGCACACAAGAAAAAAAAAATGTAATTTAAGAGAAAAATAAAAATAAACGATGAGGAGATGACTGCATACATCATAGGCTTCATTGATCAGACTAAACTGCACACCACAATTGCTTCCTCTGCATACATCTGGATGATACTGAAACATAACACAAAACAATCAACAACCAAAATCCCCTTAAGAAACCAACCAAGAACATAATAAAAAACAATTCAAGAATGGAAACCCACCAAGAAATTCAAGAAGAAGAAAGAGAAAAATATATTGTACCTGCAGAGCAAGCTGTCTAAAAGCTTTCTTGACCTCAGACTCAGAAGCACCAGGTTGGATCTTAAGAGTCTTATAAGGGTCCATAACAGAAGAAGAAGAAGATGAATAGGAAGAAGCACAAAAAATCCTGACTCTATCTCTCCCCATATTATCTTTATTGTTCTTCTTCCTCCTGTTCTTGATTTGAAACCAAGAGCTCGAGGACACAGCACCCCCATTTCCTCCCATCATCCCAACAGCTGCTGCACTTGCCATTCTCTCAAGATCACCCACAAAGACAATCCAAGAATCCCTTCAAAACCAAAAAGGAAACTATGGGCAGAGGTCGAATGTTGTTTTGATTTGGGCAAACGCAAATTGTAGCAGTGGATCTTGAAAAGGTTGCTATAAATAATGAATGTTTTGAATGAGGAGAGGGGAGGGGAGGGTAATAAATAGTTATAATGGGGAAGTTTTGTGTTATTAATAATATTAATACCACCAGTGGGGTCCTTATCCAAAGGGTCTGTTTTCTTTTGTTTTTGTGGAGTGGAGGAAAAGAAGAGGGTAGGAAGGGTGTTTTGTGCTTATCCTGGTCCTCGTCAGATGGGAACATGCCCTTTTCCTTTTTCTATTTAGGGTTTATTTAAACTGACATAATTTATTTTTCTTTCCCACGTTTCTTATGGTTTTACAATGCTAGTTTATTCGACTTAATTCCGCGTTTCTTGTTGCATTTCACACAGGAGGGATTACGTATATATTGTTTTTTTTTTTTTTAATTATTTGTATATAAGATAATATTAAAAATAATTTTTAAAATATATATTATTTTAATATATTTTCGAGTAAAATTTATTTTAAAAAATAATCATTATTATATTCTCAAATATATTTAAATGATAGATTTATAACCTCAATATATGGCAAAATAATATGAATATAACTATATTTATATTTATAGATGTGAACTCAAATTCACTTTTTTTTTTTTTCACCTTGATGGGTATAAGTTTATTCTTAACCCTATTTTTTAATATTTTTTATTATTTACATTAACTCACTAAAATCATTAAAAACACTCAGCCAAAAATATTTTTCAAAACAGCTAGAGTTGATGGATTCTCTTGAGAGGGGGAGGGGTTACCAAGAAAGTTCCCTTGTTTAAATCAAAACAGTCAGGATTGGCAGGCCATTTAACATTAATTACTTTAGTCTAAAGAGGAATATTAAATTTTAATTCACATCTCTCTCCATGTGTTTGAATTGATTGCATTGCGAAGGAAGACCCATTTTCTTCATAAGATAGCAGCTTCGTAACACTGCATTGAAGAAAAATATTTAATTATTAATTAATATATGTTTAAAATCTAAGATGATATATTTGAATCTAATTGCATTTTTATGTGACCTTCTACCTAATTTCTCCAGAGGGCTACAAGATAGCAGCTTCGTAACAACATTGAGGAAAGTTTATTCAATTATTAATTAATTATATGCTTCAGATTTAAGATGATGACTTTGAATCTAATTTTTTTTTTAGTTTAACGTGGGTGTCCGGGCCAGCTTGCGCGTACTTCGACTAATTCCACGGGCCCTAAAGTTAACAATCATGTAAGTCTCTAGTGGTTATCATATGAGCAACCACATGACTCGAACCTACAGTGTCGGTGGCTTTGTTCCTCTGGTGCATGGACAAGGTAAGAAGTCAGAAACAAATGGAGTGCTGGGACCAAATTGCAAAGAAAAACATTTTATCCAAGGTGATTGAATCGTTGTGAATTGGGTTGTCGACACGTGTGCGTCTTTCCTTGTGGTAAGGAAGAAAGACACAACAGTTCAGCAAATTGTGGATAGCATTTCTATCATTACCTCATGGGCTCAAGCTTTTTAACAGACTTAAAGTTGGATAATGTCATCTATTCTCTCCTTTTCTTGATTCTGATACTGTCATCCTTTCATCCTTTACCGGCTACAAAAAAGGGCAAAGGTTATCGAGATAATGCTTGAAAATATCGGAAATGGTTGTTTTTTAAAATAATTTTTATTTAAAAATATATTAAAATAATTTTTTATTTGTGCATATCAAAATGATCAAAAAATATAAAAAAATTAATTTCAAGTAAAAAAATTCAAAAAATCACAAAACACGATTTCAACTACAAAACAAACAGTCCAAACCTAACCTATCCATGTTGATAGTCGGTTTGGCACTGCATGAAATTATATCCGAGCGTGTTTTAAAAGTATATTTGACTTGAAAATATAGTAAATTAATATTTTTTAGTATTTTTTTTAATAGTTTTGATGAAATGATATAAGAAATTCAAAAAAATTATTTTAATGTATTTTCAAGCAAAATACACTTTTGAAAAACGCAAAAAAAAACATAAACTATCATTCCACATTAAAGCTTGGTTCATATGAACTAGTTAATTTAGATTGATTTGAAATTATATCATTTTAAGATTTATTTTAAAAATTTAAAATAATATTATTTTAATTTTTTAAAATAAATAAATTGGGTTTCAACCTAAATCACGAGTTCATTTCTCAAATTAACTGCGTCGATTCTTATCTAATTTAATTTGAAACCTAGTATTTATCAAGGATCGAGTAGCTATATTGAGCTTAGTAATATTTATAGAAGAGGGTTTCAAATTTGAAGATTTTCTCCTTTTCTTTTTCTTGTTCTTTTCAGTATATGAGTGGATATGAATATTAATGGGGTTTGCATGTGTGCTACATTCATTAACTCAGAATTTAATTCAATGTTATCCAATAACGTTGGAGGTGGTGTTCAAAATCAAGAAATTTATGGTTTAGTAAATTCACCATGTGGGTATTGAAGGGATGGATGTAAACGAGTTTGCTAATTAAGATGGACGTAAATGGTTTGTATAAGATCTAAAAATGATTAATTTAAACTATCTAGTAGATGGTCTAGTGGTAAAAGTTTGGGACCAAGAGATTTACTCCCCTTGTGATCTCAAGTTCGAGTCTTGTGGTTGCTAATATGATAGCCACTAGAGATTTACATGGTCGTTAACTTCAGGGTCCGTGGAATTAATCGAGATACACGCAAGCTGACTTAGATATCCACATTAATAATAATAATAAATTTAATTTAGTGTTGATATTTAAAAACTAGTTAAGAATTTTGAATGGTTATAATTAAAAAATAATAATAATAATAATTCTTGTTTATGGGTCAATTTCAAGGGTGAAGATATCATAAAATATTAGCTGTGCTGTAAATAAATCATATCAAATAATAGCAACTTGATATTTTTTAGCTTAATTAATCCAATAATAAACTATATATATATATATAGCTTAGTTAAGAAACTCGATGTAGGGTCAGTCTAATTCAATGATATTATATATATGCATCTTAGTTAAGAAACTTGAGTTAATTTTAATTTAAAAAAATATTATTTTTAACTAAAAAATATTTTAAAAAAAAACATTTTACGTTACCTAATAATTACATCAGCCATACCATATCAGGAGTGAGTAACGGTAATTTTCTCTCCTCTCCACTCATAGTCAACCTCACATTTATTAATTAATTATATGTTTCAAGATTTAAGATGATAAGTTTGAATCTAATTGCATTTTTATGTCACCTTTCTACCTAATTTCTTTCCCACCACATACTATTAATCACAACACATAAACAATTGCACTGACATTGTTCCCAGTTTCTAATTATGCTGGCTCCTGTTCATGTCACGTCCATACAAGCAAATGTATAGAAACATTATATATATATATATCAACCTTACCATCAAATTATTTTGATTTTTCAATGAGAACATCTTCCTAAAATCACTCAATAAAAAACGTTTGGTTTTTTTATAAGATAACGTTTTTTTTTAATTAAAAGAAACACTATTTGGATGAAAATATGAATAACAAATCTTAAAAAATAGATGAATATTTTTAATTGAGAATTTTTAATAATTTAAGGTTAAAACTTAGACAAAAAATTGTTTAGCAGTGAGATTAAGCCTCCATTTAAGAGTGCGGTTTAAATGGAGGTTGGCAAAATTTTACTTTTTATTTAAATTTATTTTATATGTTTTTTTATTTTTTAATATGTTAATGTTAAAAGTAATTTTTTTAAAAAAATATATTATTTTAATACATTTCTAAACAAAACACACTTTAAAAAACAACTACACCTATATTCCTAAATACCCATAACAAACTTGGATGATATTTTATTAAAAGTCTATCCTATTTTTTTTTTTTTGTTAATGATTATGATAATAGTGTAGAAGAACAAGGCAGAGCACTTGACTTGTTGCTGAAATGAATCAGTACCTGCAACAACTATATATTTTTGATTCTGTACAGTGTCGGTAGCTTTCCTTATGTGCATAATCCAGGTAGGAAGTTAGAAACAAATGAAATGCTAGGACCAAATTGAAAAAAAACCATTACTAGACATACTAAAATGCCTAGGCATTTTACTGTAGCTCCACTGACCAATTTTCTTTTCTCTTTTCGGTCCTCAATTTTTTTTTTCAGTCACAACTTTTAATGACCAAACTATTGATCAATTTGTCAAAATATTTCAAGGACAGATAAATTTAAAAGAAAAGAAAGCAAAGTGTAAAAAAACCATGGCCAATCTAAAAATCTTGAGAAAAGTTCTTTTAAACCCTCATAATTTTAATTTAGTTTGAAAGTTTATTTTTACTGCATTTTGGTACAGGAGTTGGAAAAAAGAGAGATAAAATTGTCTGAAAATGACGAGAAGAGAGGAGTTTGTTGGTTTGGCCACTTATAATTATGAGAATTGTCGTTCATGAGATCAACTAGTTTTATTTAATAAGAAAAATTTAATATGGTAGTTTTGTCTCTAAACTTGCATTAGAGGGTAGATATGGGCTAGAAAGTTTCTTTCAATTCAGGTTGAATTATATTTTTTTTATCCATTTTTTGGGTTTTTATGGTTATTAGGTGATTTAGAAGGGCTTAATAGTGTTTTTGATTGAAAAATGAATTTTTAGGTCCAAAAATCATCTCTCCTAATTTTCTATGACCATTTTTTTCCCAGTCCTCAATTTCTTTTTTCAATCACAGCCTTTAATAGCCAAACTATTGATCAATTTATCAAAATATTTTTAGGGCATGAAAATTTAAAAGAAAAGGAACCAAAGTGTAAAACAATAACAAATGACATAACTAATCTAAAAATCTTGAAAAAAGTTCTTTTTAATCCTCATAATTTTAATTTGGTTTGAAGGTTTATTTTTATTGCATTTTGGTCATTGTGTTAGAGAAAGTAGAGAGGAAGTCACCTGAAGATTGCAATGAGACATAAATTTGTTGTTTTGGCCACTTTTCAGCAATGAAAATTATTATTATAGGTGTCAACGGGTTCCATTCAACAAGAGAAGTTTGACGTGGTGGTTTTTGTCTCTAAACTTGTATGAGAGGGTAGTTCTAGGTTTAGAAGTTTTTTTTTTCAATTTGGGTTCAATTTCAGTTTTTTAACCTATTTTTGTGTTTTAGGAGTTATTAGGTAATTTAGAATAAGGTTGTGAGTTCCGTTCTAGTTGGCGTTCTGTTTTTTTATTGAAACAATACATATCGGTTTCTAAACATTTCGGCGTGTTGATTTGGGGTTGTATTGTTCATGTATATAATTCAAGATATCAATTCAGCATACATAATTTCAATTCCAATTCAAATATAAATTAACTCAAAATTATGCAATTTAAATTTTCAACATATTATCAAGTATCTAAACATAATTTTAAAATTTAAACATTCTTCTTCAGTAACTACTAGATCGTTGGTCCGCACTATGCTGCAAGTCTGATTGGTTTTTTTAGCATAAAAGAAAAATCCAGGCGTAGCTAATGTTTTCTAGTAGAAAAAGAATTTAAACCGTGTTGGAGTTGACCCAATCGACTCGGCAAGTCCAAAGACAACTTGAATGGCTGGTGAAAACGTAATTTGACTAAAAAAATTCAAGAAAACATCTTTTGTAAAAAATATTGAAGCGAAAACATATTAGTTTGACCAGGGTCAACCCACGTTAACATTCTAAACCTGCAATCTAAGTTATGAGACCATAATAACCTCAAATAAAGCAAACCGAAACAAATCATGAAACTCAATTCTCAATAAATTTATTGTTGAATGATTGAATTGTGAAAGAATCAATCTAAAAAGGACACAATAAAATAATTAAAGTCCACGTATTAATTCGCGAAATCCATGAATCGAGTCACGACACGAAATAAGATTTTCTCCTTTTCTTGTTCTTTTCTATATATGAGTGGATAAGAATATGAATAGGGTTTACATGTGTGTTACATCCATTAACTCAAAACTTAATTCAATGTTATCCATTAACGCAGGAGTTGGTGTTCGAAATCAAGAAATTTATGGTTTAGTAAATTCACCATGTGGGTTAAATACCAAGTCAAGAGAGCAAAACATAAACATGTACGATGTCCTTGTCGTGACCATTTCTTCTGGGGAATAATAATATGTTTCATATGTCAATATTATTTTATTTATTTTTTATTTTGAAGTATAGAGAATTCTCAACTCAAAGTGGATGATGAGTTAAATATTTGTATTTAATTTTATCACCAGGATTGCGATTAGAGCAAGTCCTGGTAAAGGAATAAGTCAAAAAACGCTGACTATAGAAGAAGGGAAAAAAACGTTCATTTACCAAAGCTAGCATGGTTTCAAGGGAAGGGTTAATTAATTATTAGGGTTTGGATCTAAATTTCTCAAATGAAAATCCCAAAGCCTAACCCCATGGAACCTTCAATGAAGATTTATTTCCATTCCTTCTTAGGGTTTGGGATGCAGACAAACAAGTTATTCTCATGGAAAGTTTTGGTCATGCATGAACTGACAAAAGAAGAAAGCAGGAATCCAAATCCAATATCTACTGTTTGGATGCTGTGGCTGTGCTAATTTCTCATATGATGCTAATATCTATGATATTTAAATGACATGAACTGATTAAGAAATACTCATTAAGACAGTCCCATTCACTTGCTAGTGGCATATTCCTTGTTCGCAAAGAGACAAATTCAAGCGATCAAAAGGATAGTTATCCAAGTTGCATATATATAAAAAGAGAAGGAGGAGAAGAACTCAACAATACAGATGAGATATTATTAGAGTAGAGGGACCATCATGCGATCCTATATTAAGAATGACTTGTAATTTTCTTGTTGTTTATCATTTCTTTGACTTGCTATCATGATCTTATCATTAAAAGAGGTCTGTATCATAGGCTAGCTTTTAATTAGTAGTATGTTTAACCACTCTCTTTGAACTTGTCATAATTTCTCCAATGATGATCATGATCCAGTAAATTACATTTTTTTTTGAAAATTTTTATTTTATTTTTCTGTATTCTTTTGTTATCGTTCCTTTTTTCAATGATTACTCATATAATTATATGCTGGAATGAACTCTCATGCATCTACCAATCTTCATCGGCTTTAAGGTGGTTAAGAAGTCGAGGGTTTGAAGTGTGTTCAAGTCTTGCAACCTATGATTTAAGGTTTTCATTCTAAAGTAATCTTGAAGAAACTTGGCTAACTGAGACTATTGATTTGTTTGCAAGAAGTTGCTGAACACTTAGACTTCTCGGCACTTGCCTGGTTTCTAGCTTATTTGACTTCTGATTTGCCATGTTCCGAATTTCTATTGCCATCCTCAGAAGCAACCTAGGTATCGGGTATCCTCCAGGTCTCGAAGGTTCCTTGAGCAATAAAAAAAAAACAGAGGGAGAGATGTGAAAAGCAAGGGAGGAAACTTTAACTTGCTTCACGCAACTCTAGGCCAAACTTCAACTGGGGAACTAGAATCTTGTTGTCCAATAAAATACAAGGTTTTGCTAGGCTTGATGCTGACCCTTTGTAACTGGAGATTGCTTTTGCTTTTAACTATCAAACACCTTGATTGGGTTGTTTCTTCCTTGTCTATCACATTTTCAGCATCAGCAGCCATGAAAAGAACAAAAAGAACAGTGAAAAGAATGATTGTGAAACTGAAACTAGCACTCCAACACGGTAGCTGGGCAGGAGTGGAGACCACAAATTCTGAAACAGATCTTTTCCTTTCCTTTTCAAGGTGAAGAAACCCCACAAAGCCAGTACAAACTCTCTTGAAAATGAAAATCTGGAATGTATCTATACAGAGATCAACTCACAACTGCGCCAGTCCACGTTCTCCATAATTTTTGGTTCATTGGTTTGGATAATTGACCTTGTTAATATTTTGTGCTCCATCGTGTGCATGGTATGCTCTTCCTATAAGTAGCTAGAATTCTATAGAAAAAAAAAAGTGCAGAACTCAAAAAACAAGGTGAAAAAAAAATCAACGATCATTTTACAATCACAACAATTCAGCTCCTAATTGTTAAAGTTGTGGCCCATTGTTCTGCTAACTCTTCTCTTTGGTCTCAGCCTTCACTTGTCCATATTACTTGTGTCAACCTTCATTGCTTGATGAGAAGATGGTGGCTGCTGCTCCGCAGAAGGACCAGATTCAACAGGTTTTTTGAATTGCACCAAGATCATGGTCATGTTGTCGCACCCCTCACCACCATTAGTATCGGGAGCCAAACACCTGTGAAAAACTCTTCCGCATATCGCAGAAAGCTTAGTTTCCTGCATAGATTTGGACAGAAATATTGTAACCAGCATGTGTGCATGTTCAAAATCTTAACTAAAGTTTACAGAACTTACAGTGTTTAACTGTTCACGCACATAGTCCACTAGCTGTTGACTTGACATGCAATCCCTATGGCATAAGTGGAATTAGCAAAAATAGCAAATTCCAAGATAAAACAAAATAGGGAGATCCAAATGACTCTCTTTAAGCTCTTCAGGAGTGATCAGTGGATCAAGAAGGAAAAAGGAAATAGAGACACAACCGAGTCCATGCACCACTTAGTTTCCAGTGTATATGTTGCTAAATGAATGTGCTTCCTCTAACCCCTATGTCAATGGCAAATATCATTCTCTATGCAGAGCTAATACAAAAGCATTGCTTTCAGGTTACATAGCATCTTGGAGTGAGTAGCATACAAATACCAGTTGTGCTCTTTCAATAAAATTGGGTTATTTTAGCCAGAAAAAAAGAAAAGGCGCACAGATACTTAAAAAACAGCAGTCTTCACATCATCTTAAAATTATACCTTTGTATCTAAATCTCATTATTATTAAACCAAATTGTCTAATTTCAAACAAAATTTGACACAAACAAAATTTGACACTAAATCCACTGCCATTCCAAAAGATCTTTGAGTTGGAAATTGATATTTTATTAAGGTTCTCGATGTGCTTCTTATCTGAAATTGTGTCAGCTAATGGGGGCAACTTTAAAAAGATACTTCCAAGTCGCATTTCCTTGTTTTTGAGACTAGAATTCGCAGTAGCATGTATATAAGTTCAAATAAGATATCCATAGAGAATCTAAATTACATTTCATAAAGAAAGGAGAAATGGAGAAAATGGCGTTACCATACACATACACTCTCTTAAGAACGAAAGAAACTCACTCACCAAATCCCGTCACAAGCGAGAACAAGAAACTCATCATCATCACAGAGCTCAACCTATTCATGTGCAATGAAAAATTATACAAGAAATCCATGAAAAAAAATTGCATAATAGTAACATAAACCAATCATGTGATGCTGGCCAAAGAATCTAGGATTCCTAGCCTACAGGTACATAATTCATCAATGGATAATCTACAAAATTTCCTTGGGTGTGTGTGTGTGTGTGTAGGGGGGGGTATTCAAATTAAACATCTGTTAGCCCATGTGAGGTCGTTTAACCACAAGTGCGTGCTCTCAGAAAAAACAAGAAAGAAAAAACCAAGGAGAAGGAAGATCGGCAGCAACACTACTTACAGTCCTTATGTCTGGATTGGCAGTTACAATTTGCTGCTCAGCAGGCAGTTTTTTGTTCTGCTTCAACTCTGCATCTCCTGCAACAAAGAAATTGACAGCATAAGAAGTAATTGGCATTGAACAGGTAAATTTCCCCTTTGAAGCCTCCTTGTCTTGAAATCACGAGTGGAAAAAAATTCATGTACCAATTGCCCTAGACAGGTTTAAAGTTCCGTTAACACGTCCAACTACAATAAAGCCACCGGCATTCACAATCCTTTCTCTCTCAACCACAAGATCAGGCTTGTGATCTTTAGACATGTCAAATGCCTGCAATAAAGGACTTGCATAAGACACTTCACGTGTAAAATCTTGCAAAAGATATGCTAATCATTCATTATAGAAGCATAATTCCACAAAAGACCCATTCACTTATTGTCTTGCCAAATGATACATGGACCTGGGTACAACAGTAGGAGGTGGATAAATATCTAGGCTCATAAGGTTAAAATATAAGGACGTATCTGCTAATATTGTTTGGGTACAGATTTAAATTCATCAATTCACTTGGGAAAAATAAAGTACTACGGGGGAAAGCTAAAGTTCCAGTTTGTGAGTGGATGGTAGCAGGGTTCATAGCTTTTTAGACAACTAACACTCTTCCTCACAACTAGTTAGAAGAGGGTTGAAAACATCTTGGTCTTTCCCATTCTTCATTTAATAGCTGTACGAGGTGAGACTGCCACCACCAAGAGAAGGAAGCTTGACAATACAGATATTCCATGGCTGCTTCATTCTTCTCCCATCAAGAGTTGAATATATAGTCAAGGGTGATGATGGAGCCATTCCATCAATTTATGGCACTTCATTAATGGCACCATCATTAACAGTGAGACAAATGGATTGTGGTATTGACTGCTGTGGAGTGCTGTTATTAACTGATGGAATGCCATCATCGCCACCGCTTAGTCAACTGCTTTGGATTTATAAGATAATCTCACACTCAAGAGTTAAATCTGTGCAGTGCTACTTCTTGTGAATGGAACTACAGTAATCACAAATGACAAACCTGGTCATGAGTTACAATGAAAGATCCATGAAATGTTACAACTTGCAACTTGAAAGAACTTTGTTACATAACAAAAGAAGCCTTTAGAGAAACAAGGATTTCTAAAGAGTGAATCATCACAGACAAAGAAAACTGTCCTACTAGACAATGATCATCAAATTAACAGTCATTGACTTGACACGCATAAATTTCATCACATTAACATTCCTTCACTCTTCAAAGAAAAAACAACAAGAATCAAACTGCATGAATTTGTGCTCTTTTTTTCTTTAAAGAAAGAGCCTTTCTTCAATTTATCCTATCCCCCCTTTTCAATTCTTTTTTCCAGCTCATATTAGAAATCCAAAGAAGTTGGGTCCTGGAAGCTGTTTTTTCCATTCTTTAGAGGATGAAAAGATATAAAGGTCCCTTTCAATAAGGTTGACAGGCTTTTTTGCCAAAAAGAGAAAACAGCAGAAAGCTATGCCCTCCATTGATGCAGTCAACGACAAAGAATTTTAAAAATCATAGTTGTCCATAACTATATATAAAATACAAAATGTGTCCGGAACATTTTCATTCAACCAAAACACCCTTAAACCTTAAATAATGAAAGACCAAGTATATAAACCTTTTTAAACAACAGATTACTTTGCTATGATGCAAATAATGCATTTGGCAAAATGAACAATGATCAATGAAATTATACATGATCAAAGATAAAATGACAAGAATTAGCCCAACCCTACAAGCACATGTTAGTTTCATCCAAGCTATGGAAATTGTAGCTCTCCTCTTCTTTTATCTGAGCAAATATATTCCTTTCTTCATGTGATCTCTCAATCACAATCACCAAGTCTTTCATAGATTCTATACATGTATGTGGGGGTGCACTTTTGTTTCCACGATTAATACACACAGCCCATAACAGGGAAGAAGCATCCATGCATGATGTACTGAACACCAAGATCATTTCAATTCATGGATTGGAAATAAATAAGAAACCATCAATTCCTTTTACCAAATACAGAGGGAGAAAAGGCAAGCTGAAAGCTTGTCAAAAAAGAGGGAACAGGAATACCTGACCCTTCCTGGATATAACACAACGAGAATCACCAGCATTTGCAACAAAAAGTTGGTTGTTTCGAATAATTGCAACACACGCAGTGCTCCCAGAAGTCGGTCCATGAAAGCTAGAATGAGGCCCCTGATATTTGCAAAATAAAATTTACTTTTCCTATACATATGTACTTAAAATGTCATTAACATACTATCCCAAAACTAGTAACATTAACAACAGCCAGTATGCAAAAGTTATTGTAAGTCATTTGATAATAGATATTTAAGGATAAGAATTTATATGATCAATGAAACAACATGAACACCTGTGCTAAATCTGGTTAATTATACAGCTAAATTAACATAAATTATCGAACTAGATTGTCATTCGAGAAGCAAATGTTCCATATCATACTAAAATCGCAAGAGCAACTTTCCATATCAGAATGGCCAAAGAAAGAAAACCACCATAAAAAACAAAGAAAAGGCTAGTTTAATTTGGAATAAATGGCCAATGAGCTCGTGGCTCAATCAGCACCCATTTCCCCCCTTCTCCCCAGGGGTCTTAGGCTTGAGTATTTCTTTAGTAGGAAAAGAAAATTTGAATAAGCTAAAGACAACAAGAAGAAACTGCATTAAGCAGTTTAGAATGCTCAGTGGTCTTAAGACTCTAAGCCTTCAACTCCATAAAAACCATGAAACTCAAGCCTAAATAAGCTCTCTGAACCAAAATGTGAGCCAAAACTCCCCAAAACAAATATCCTTCCAACAGGAATCAAGAAATTCCCAAACAGCAAAAACCCCTGCTGTTTCTTACACACTCCTGTTTTAATGTGACTATGCCAGTGAACTTCCCAAATAGCAAGGAAGCCTTATTGTGCCATTAGCAGCAACCAATTGAGAAAACATTATACAATATGATGGAGTACCTCCTCAGAAGGCCAATCATCCAAACTTCCATTGACTTGACCTCTTCTAGGCGACCATATCAATCCTTCTATCATACCAGAAACCTTTTCTATGTTATCACCCAAGCTGGCTAGTTCTCTCCATCCCCTCTGCCCACGCATCATCTCATCCATTCTGCATCAAGAGTTCAGTTGGGGCACATAAAACTTGTCATTACATGGGTTCCAAAGGGTTAGAATTTTAAGTCAACTGTGACAAAAACCAGTAACAGTTATCTTACAAACTGACCAAAACAATTGCATACTATTGCATTCATCATCATCATGGTGGAAATGATTTGATATGGGTAAAATTTGTTCACTCTTTGATAA